>ENA-OPAO01000013-OPAO01000013.1-human-gut-metagenome-genome-assembly--contig:-NODE-13-length-169733-cov-11.349008_pt1 | contig 169733 bp, 154 predicted proteins | sample MGYA00241054_ERZ501424 | MGnify/ENA primary metagenome ERZ501424 (study PRJEB25962, sample SAMEA2042623) | human gut metagenome | biome: human gut; feature: human-associated habitat; material...
CATATTCATATCCGCAAATTCTGCAACGCCATATTGTCTGACTGTCCTCTGTTTTTCCAACCTCCTGTGGCTTAGGCTTAATATTATTCTGATAATAATCATATGTTACTGAAGGAACATTGCTTAAAACTTCCATATCGGTTATCTCACCGATAAACATCGTATGTGAACCCAAGTCCTCTGTTTTAGTAACTGTCACAGAAATGTATGCATTTGTACCTTCTGTAATATAATAAATACCATTTATTCCCCTGGAACACTTTTCAAATGTTTCAAACTTATTGGTATCCCTTCCTGATTGAAAGCCAAAATGCTTAAACAATTCAAACTCTGCATTCTGACTCAAGACTGATACTGTAAATTTTCCGGTTCTTTCAATCATATCATGCGTATAATTTGCCTTATTTACACAGATACTTAACTGGTTTGGTTCCGAAGCTGCCTGAATGGCTGTATTAATGATGCATCCGTTATCTTTTTCTGCTTCTTTAGCGGTCAATATAAACAGTCCATAACTCAACTTATACATTGCTTTCCTATCCATATTTTTCCTCCTTTACCTTCTCCCTGCATTTCGGGCAAATGCCTTTAAATGAAATCAAAAATTCAATTCCATGAGTGTTATAAATTCATACTATTCTTAATAAGGATTGTATCTCTCTTTTATCCTATTGTCAATATAATAATAGTAATTATTACTACGCGAAACATCCGCATCCGATCAGCACGCCGACCCCCACGATCACCATCAACACTGCGGTTCCATACATCAACCGGTTTGCCCGGCGGATATCCTTCGGCTCGATCTGCCTTTTCACATCGCCAATCGTTGGTTTCTCATATAGCTTTCCAAAATAATATGCATTTCCGGCAAGCTGCAATCCAAGCGCACCCGCACACGCCGATTCCGTCTGTGCGGAGTTCGGACTTGCATGGTTTCGTCGATCCCGCAAATGAATCCGTGCCGCGCCAGCCATATCCATACCCAAAATGCCTGCCGCACCAACCATCAGCCACGCGGAAAGTCGTGCCGGAATGAAATTCACGACATCGTCCACACGCGCCGCACACGTTCCAAAATACCGGTATTTGTCGTTCTTATATCCAAGCATGGAGTCCATCGTATTAATTGCTTTGTACACCCACGCACCGACCGGTCCGAACAAAAACATATAAAAAAGCGGGGCAATCACGCCGTCCGACGTATTTTCAGCGACCGTTTCCACCGCGGCCTTCGCGATGCCTTCCTCAGTGAGCGATGCTGTATCTCTGCCGACGATCATGGATACCGCCGTTCTCGCCTGTTCCACATCCCCGGCTTCAAGTGCCTTGCACACCTTCATACTCTCCCGACGAAGCGAGCAGGCTGCCAGCATCTGGTATGACATCCAGATTGCCACAACCAGATACAACGTATGATGAATCCGGTTGCACCCATATAGGATTCCTGCCGCCACAAGCAGCGACACCGTTATCACGATCACAACTGTAAATGTTCCTGTCACCTGTTTTTTACGGATATCCGCGTCGCGATCTTCCCGTATCCGAAACCGCTTGCGCATCCACGCCTCCACATGGTCGATCAGCCAGCCCATCCCCTGTACCGGGTGCCACAGCCAGTGTGGATCACCGAATATCAGATCAAGCAGACATGCAATTATAATGATAAATATACGTTCCTGTAACACGGTCACTTTTCATTTCCTTTCATAGCTGCATTGCATATTTGTATTCCGTACTGTTAGTTACCTGACATACCTCACACGACCTTGCCTTTACATAGTGCCCCCATCACATCTATTTCATAGCATCAGGCACCGTTTTTCATACCGTGCGGCAATTTCATTTTCTCATAAGATACAATCTGCATCCCATCCGCTGTCGCTTCTAACCATCCTGCAATTCCCTCGCCCGGCTTCACCTGCCAGTCAAAATAATCCTTGTGTGGCTCTGACAACTGATCCATCAGTGCCATGATCGTGCCTCCGTGTGCGACGATAATGATCGTGTCTGACAGGGATGTGTGCGCCGTCTCTATTCTCGATGAAACGTCACATCGTAACCGTTTTTGTCCTTCCCTGCTTTCCGCATCCACAAACACCTTCTCAAATCCCCGCATCACACGGTCTGTAAACCCCGCTTTCGTCTCGCCGCCCGGAAACGCCGTCGTGCCGCCACTGTCGATGTAGCGCTGGTAATCGGGATTGCCATTTAATTCCGCATAATTCTTGTATTCGAATTCACCGAACCGGCACTCTGCAAATTCCGCGATTTCCACCTTTCCTGCATCGGGGAACAGAATATCCGCCGTCTGCTTTGCGCGCAGATACGGGCTGACGTAGACAACCTGATTTTTGTTTTCGTTTTTTTCACTATACTGCTCACATGTGATTTTCCCCGGTGCAATTTCGACTTCGTCATGTACACTATCTGTTGCGGTTCTACGATTCATCGGCACCTGTTTCTGCCAGAACTTCTGCATGCCTCGCAGCTCTTCCACACTCTCCGGAAGCATCCCTTCATCCGTCGTACCGACATATCGATGTTCTTGATTTCCCTGCGTCATGCCATGACGGATTAATACAATTTTTGCTTTCATATCACTTAATCCTCGTTCCGATTCCTGCCGTCACGCGGATGACCTGCTCCGCCTGGCCTGCCAGATAGCAATTCACGCGCCCGTTCTTCTCGCGGAACTCCCGTTCAAATGCGTCAATCGGCACAATGCCGCTTCCGACCTCATCGCTGACCAAGACGAGCTTGTCCGCATTTCCGGCAAGAACCGCTTTGTTCATAAGCTGCTTTGCCTCCAGCTCCGGGTCTTTGCCCTGCTGCATTGTCTTCCGCACATATTTATGAAAATTATTGATGATCTGATGTCCTTCTTTGAAATTTGCCTTGGCATACTCGAACTTTCCCTGATATGCACCGCCGATTATTAAGATCATAGCGTTCCCTCTTTATACTTTTTATATTTCTTTATACCTTTTTATACTTTTTCGATTATTTTATACTTCTTTATACTTTTTCTGCAAGATACATTTTCATATTGCATAAATTTTTTTATTTTTCCCAACCTTTTCCCCTTCTCGTCCGTCTATATATTGAACGGACGGATTGCAAAATTGTTCCGTATCATTTATATTCAATACATGATTATGTGCAACAGACGATTCTATCTGCGCATAACGCGTGTCTTATTAAATATTTACTTAAAGGAGAGACTATCAAAATGAAGAAAAAACTTACAAAGACACTGGCACTTGGACTGTCACTGGCGACTGCCCTTACCCTTACCACTGGCTGTGGCAAGAAAGAAGATACCACGTCGGACACTCCTGTTCCGGCAGTAACAAGCGAAAGCAGTTCCGATAATTCCAGAAGCGAAACAGCAGCCGGTACGATCGACTACACCATCTGTCCATGGGTGTTCAGCCGTGCGCTTTCCGATGAAGAGACACTGGAATTACCTGAGGGTGCCGGTCTGTACGGACTGACATTCCCGGTTACGACGGATACGCTTTTTAGCATGCCTTACAGTGCAGCCAGCGTGCCACTTACAGATGCATTGGATGAATCTGCATATTCCGTATCATTTTATGAGGATAGTTACTCCCTTCCCCAGCTGATGATAGACGAAGACGATATGACCATTGGCGAAGCCCTTGACAAGAACCTATGGTCACTGTTCAGTACATATTTAGATTATGATGCTTTCGGGGTTTCCGAGGATTCTTACAACGACGTCTACAACTCTTACGACGATCCGAATCCTGCATATATCTATATGGATATGCTGACAACCATGTTTGGTACCCCGAATTATATCTGTTTCGGCAACGACTATGATGCAGAAAAGTCAGCCGAAGAAAATACCCAGTACTTCGTTGACACGTTCCTGCATCCGGAAAAATCGGATGACCAGTTCTCATCATATCTAATGTACATTGGCTGGCAATTTGAAGATTTTGGAATTGCGGTAAACTTCTTTGACACTTTTCGTTACAGTGAGACAAGCGGATATTACGTATATCCGGAGAATGAAGTTGGATTTACATACGTTCCAATCCAGAAAGGAACCCTGGAAGACTATTTCTTAGACACCTTTGATGGTCGCTATGGAACAAACATCGTGAAAGAACTGATGGCAGAGAAAACGGCTTTGTTCGGCGATGTCGAATATTTAACCGCAGACGAGAAGATCGTGGAGCTCGTTAATTCTGCCAAAGGAAATGCATCGGCAACCGACGCTGAAACAACGAACGAATAACTGCATTGGTGTCATCGTCGTTCAATCACATGCACCAAAACGACGGTTCCAATTAACATCCAGAGTTCGCACATCTGCAGGAAATATCCAGCCAGATCGCCGGTGATCCCGCCAAAGGTGCGATACGACATGAACCGATAATAGAAAAACATCAGTATGGCGATGCCTGCGACCACAAGTGTTGCAACCGGCTGTATCACACAGCCTGCGGCAATGCAGGCAATGAGCCATACGAACATGATCGCCTTCGAGCGATTATTTACAAGGCGTGCGGTATCTGCCAGCATGCCTTCTTTTTTTGCTTTCTGAAATGTAAGTACCGAAAGTCCAGACAAGGTACGTTCCAAGATGAATCCGATGGCAAAGACCGCCAGCATCCGCATAAGATTTCCATCCTTCCCGATCGTTGTCAAGCTGCCATTCACAGCAGCCTCCCCCGCTCCTGCCGTCTGCACTCCGGCAGCAAGCTTTACAGAACTTGCAGTTACAAGCTCATACATACATCCAAAATAAATCAGGAAATACAGACAGCCGCGGATAATTGCAAACGCCCCGGTATGTGGGTCTTTCAGAATCTGCAGCTTCTCCTCCTTGGACTTATAAGAAGATTTCGCATCCACGGTATCTAGGAATCCATCCATGTGGATGCCGCCTGTGATCAGGATCGGGAATATCGTAAGAAGCGCCGCTGTGAAGACTTCCGACCACTGCAAGAGAAAACCAAAGAGATACCAGATCGCGAACTCACCCGCGCCAATCACAGCCCCAACCAACGGGAACGCGCACATGCTGTACTGCAAGGCTTTCGGATCCCATTTGAAATGCGGCATTGGTATCTTGGAATATGTCGAAAATGCGATTAAGATTGCTTTCATCATGGTTGCTTATCTCCTCTGATCAATTTACTCGAACTTTTTGTTCTTATTTCTCCTACTTGCTATTGTTCCTACATGGGGATTTTTTGATAATTCTAAACTTTTTACCCAATTTTGACTTACCCATTTCTCTGAAATTGGGGATGTTTTTCATATTCCAATTTTCTCCCCAATGATTTCTCATTTTTCTGCATTATGATTGGGGAATTTTCTTCCATTCACAATTTCTACCCAATTCCTACTCTTAACCTTACTTCCCCATTGGGTGATTTTTCTTGACTATGACCGGAATCCCACAGACAACCTCCGTCACGGTTGCTGCCTCCCGTGCGAGTGCACAGTTGATCTCTGCCAGATTCTTCACATACTCCCGCGTGCTTTCATCGTAGGTCAGACTTCCGCCATCGGAGAACACATCATTTGTGACAATCACCAGTTCCTGCACACGCGTAGATAAATCAATGAGCGCCTGTACGATTTTGTTGCTTACAGGGGACATCGTCTCTGCCATATCGGAGCCTGCATTACTATCCGGTTCCAGATACATCTCATTTGCAAGCAGGTTCGACATACATTCAAGCAGCAGCACATCCTGCCGCTTCGCCACAATATGTTCCACATGCCGGTAACATTCGACCGTATCAAACCCTTTGTCGGCACGCATCGCGCGGTGGCGTTCAATCCGCTGCATCGTCTCCGGATCAATCTCCGTCGTATTCCATTTATACGGATACATCGTCGCAATGTAGAGCAGCCGTCCTTCGCCCTGCAAGGACATGGCGAAGCTTTCTGCATACGATGATTTCCCGCTGGCACTTCCGCCATACACAATATGTAACATCGTCTATTTACCTTTCTTTAGAAGCCCATATCCGCAAGGTCGCTGCTTATAGCCGTCCGATCCGGATCATAAGCTAAACTAATGTGTGAAACAGTCAGACTTTCATCAACCTGAACCTGCAGATCATATGTATCAAAATTAATAATGTATTGGATCGTATTTCCTGTCTTCAAATATTCCTCCGGCGTCTTATATTTCTCCAGTTCCTGCAATCCGGTAAACGGTTCTTCGTGAAACGTGATAACGCCAAGGTTACTGTCACATGTGTAATATTTCCGGTTATTTTTCTCCTCCAGTTCTCCATATTTCATGATCTCATCTATATGAAGATACTCGTATACCTGCTCCAGCGAATCCCCGATCTGAATCGGTCCCTTATAATATGTATCATACTCCGGCTGCGATTTATCTATGCTCATGTGGATTCTTCTGTCATTTTCGCTCTCTTTCGAGACAATATACACGGAAGCTCTGTAGTTTCTATCCCCGTCAATCTCATACGGACACATCAGAACCTGCGCCTTCATATTATCAGCATAGTACACAAAATAATCCCTTGTATCATTCACGCTGTTTGCCATGCCAATATTGTTCTCCATCATAATCGCACTCATTCTGTCACCCTCGGACAGCGTATGCTTCATAAATGTAAACTCATCAAATCCAAACGTAATTTCAATCGAATGCGGTCCCGTATGCTTCGAATTCCAATTTTGTCTTACCAATACAACGCCGAGTACGCCAGCCACAATCAGTACTACACCCGCTATAATTATCCATATCCTTCTATGTTTCATGCGTTCCCCCCTATTCTTCCGGCTTTCCATCTCGGCTGTATGCTTCGATTGACAGATCATCAAACGTTCCCATGTTTTTATAGATGGATAATGTCATATCCAAAAGCGGAAATAACATCATTGCGCCGCTGCCTTCGCCCAGACACATTTTGCCATGAATCACTGCCGGAAGTCCAAGCGCGTCCAGTGCCAGCCTGCCACTCGCTTCCTCCGACACATGCGATGCCAGAAGATAATCTACGATCTCGGCATCCATCCGCATCGCAACGAGCGCCGCCACACAGGTGATCGCACCATCCAGCACGACCGGAATCTGATATTGTCTGGCACCTAAGAATACGCCCACCATCCCGGCGATCTCCAGCCCGCCAAGCTCAGCGAGTAGCTGCTTCGCATCGGTCGTTCCCTGCACACGCGCAAGTGCCTGCGTGATCACCTGCACCTTTCTTGCAAGTCCGGCATTATTGAGTCCGGCGCCGCGCCCGGTCACCGTATCCGCTGGCAGATCAAGCAGTGCCGCAAGCAGGGCAGAGGTCGGAGTTGTATTTCCGATTCCCATCTCACCAACCGCTAATATCTCATAGCCTTTTTCTTTACATTCCCGTACAAGCTCTTTTCCTGCTTCAATTGCGCGGTCGCAGATTTCCATCGACATCGCAGGTTCCTTCGCAAGATTCCCGGTTCCAGCCTGTACCTTCCGGTTTATCATATGTCCCATACCGAATGTCGCATCCGGATATGCTTCTCCCCGCATACCGATATCGACGGCATACACATCCACGCCTGCCATCTGCGCCATATAATTGACACCGGAACAGCCGTGTGCAATATTCTCCGCTACGACCTTTGTCACGCTGGCATCGGTCTGCGTCACGCCCTCTGCCACAACGCCGTGATCTGCGCACAGCGTCAGCAGTGCCCGCCGCTTATAATCACCGGGATTCATTGTCCCGGCAATCGCACAGAGTCTGGCAACCATATCCTCGAACACGCCGAGACTGTCGATTGGCTTCGCGATCGCATCCCATTTTCCCTTTGCCTGTGTATAGATTTTCTGCTGTGTTTCATTCATAATTTCTTACTTCTCCATATCCCGCAGCTCATACAACAGCGCATTGCAGATTGCCGCGGCAATATTGCTACCGCCCTTCCTGCCGCGTGCCACAATATACGGCACAGGTGTCCGCATGATGAGTTCTTTCGCTTCCACCACATTCACGAAGCCAACCGGCACACCAATAATGCCGCATGGATGCAGCTTTCCTTCGTCGATCAGCTCATACAGACGCACCAGCGCGGTCGGTGCATTTCCAATCGCGAAAATAAGCGGCTTGTCTAACATGCACGCCTTCTCCATACTTGCTACTGCCCGCGTGGAACCTTGTTTCTTCGCGATCTCTGCCACGTCGTCATCGCTCATAAAGCAGTAGACCTCACCACCGTATTTCGCAAGTTCTTTCTTGTTAATGCCGGATTTCGCCATCTGCGTATCCGTGACAATACAGGCTCCATTTTTAATCGCCGTATGGAACTGTTCCACTGCCAGCTCAGAAAATGTCAGATTCTTCAAATAATCAAAATCCGCCGACGTATGGATTGCCCGCTTGATGATTGGTGCCTGAAGCGGATCTAATTCGACATTTCCAAGTTCCTCTGTGATAATCTCGAAGCTTCGTTTCTCAATTTCCTGTGGCAGCACCTGCTGTAACTGTATCTCTTCTAACATAATACCCTCTTACTCTTCTCTTCCCTCATTACTAACCAAAAACTATATTATCTATTTTCATCTATTTTCGTTCTCCGTACTATTTAAAAATAGATGATAGAAAAAATTCTCCGCCCCCGCGTAATACAGGTGTGGGAATCCGGCGAACGTTCCTTTCTTCTTCACCATACACGGATAGGTCTTCTGCTTGGAAAGGGGCTTCCACGCCAAACAGGCATCGCCACAATCCGTGCTATCCCAGTAGTGAAACTCATGTCCGCGCAAAACCGTATTCACGGCAAATGCATCTGCTTCCTGCGATGCCAGCTCCACATACCCAAATCGCTGTAGCCGCTCTGTCCGGAATCCTGCACCATCCAAGAAACCGACCATCTCATATACATTTCCCTCTGCATCGGCAAGTGATTTGCCAAGATATAAGAAACCGCCACATTCTGCATGGCACGGCATGCCTGCTTCCAATGCCTGCCAGACAGACGCACGCATCGACTGATTCTCGTACAACTGCTTTGCATAAAGCTCTGGGTAACCGCCGCCAAAGATCAGTGCGTCCACCTCCGACACATGCGCATCTGTCAGCGGAGAAAAGTACACAAGTGTCGCTCCCATATCCTCTAACATGCGCAGATTCTCCCGATAATAAAAGGAAAATGCCGCGTCTCTTGCCACGCCAATGCGATAACCGGCTGGGAACTTGCTTTTTTCTGTCTCACCTGTCGCCTTCTGTATCTGCAACATCTCTGCTTGTGCCGCGATCTCCAGAATCCCGTCAATATCAATCGTTTTTCTGGCAGCTTCCGCAACTGTTTCCACCCAGTCTCTCTGCTTCAGCATTTCATCCGGTTGCAGCAGTCCAAGGTGTCTGGATGGTACCGCAAATGATGCATCTTCCGGCAGATATCCAAGCACTGGAATCCCACATTCCGTCTCGATCACATGCTTGATCCGGCTGTAAAACATCGGTGATACACGGTTTAATATCACCCCTACAATCCGGCTGTCCTTCTTATATTCCATAATTCCGCGGATGATCGCCGCAAGCGTGACACTCGCGCCCTTCGCATCCACGATTAGAACGACCGGTGTCTTCGTAACCTTGCTTAATTCATAAGAGCTTGCCATCGTCGTTGTTCCACCAACACCGTCGTAATATCCCATGACGCCTTCCATCACGATCAATTCTGCATCCTTCGTGTCTCGCGCCAGGATGCGTCCAATCGCATCAGCATCCGCAAAGAAGGTATCCAGATTTCCAGTGTCGATTCCGAGCACCGTCCGGTGAAACATCGGATCGATATAATCCGGACCGCATTTATACGCCTGTACCTTTATATTCTGTTTTTTTAATGCTGCCAGCACACCACACGTCACGGTTGTTTTTCCGCTGCCACTCCGTGTCGCTGCGAACATCACGCGTGGGGTATTTACCTGGATATTATTCTTGTGTTGCATTGTTTCTCCCCGACTGTAACTGTACATGTTATACCATTGATTCTTACCAGCTGTTCCTGTCCATTTTCCATACTATTGTTTCTTCTCGGCTGTTTCTGTGCATTTTCTATACTATTGTTTCTTCCGGTCGCTCCTGTGCATTTTCTATACTATTGTTTCTTCCGGTCGCTCCTGTACATTTTCTATCCCATCGTCACGATCCACACCGGATTTTGTGCTTGCATCATATGATACGGGCCAGCTTCGCGGCTGCGCGTCACCGCCATCTGTACCATATTAAAATCCACGTTATGCCGCTTCGCTATGTCTGCCAATGTAAGCATTTCTGCCTGCATCTCCAATGTGACCGCAGTCAGAACAATGCGTGCGTTCGGATTTTTCGCATAGATCTGATCCATGATCTTGAACAGATTTCCGCCATTTCCTCCGATAAATACATGCGTCGGTGCAGGAAGCGTTGGAATCACTTCCGATGCTTCGCCCGCAAGGATCTCCATATTTCCCACATGAAACTTCTCTCGGTTCGCATGCAACAATTCCACAGCTTCTGGCTTTTTCTCAATCGCATATACCGTTCCCTGCTCTGTCAGGAGTGACAACTCAATGGATACTGAACCCGTTCCCGCTCCTACATCGTAAATGACTGGTGCAGGATTGCTTGTCATGCATTGCCCGCTGTTCTGATCATATTTCACCAGTCCTGTGTCTTCCTGAATTCCAAGCTTTGCGATTACAACCATCCGCACTTCTTCCTTCGTCATCGGCACCTTACCCCGGATAAACATTTCATCTTTGATTCCCGGAGCTAAACGCCTTGGCTGCGGATGATCATTTATAAATATCGCAACCGCCAGCTTATCAAATGTTTCCTCACATAGATTTTTGGCATACTTCTTTGTAATTTTCTCATCAGGATATGACAACCGCTCTCCAACGACTACCGCGATTTCTCCCAATCCCACTTCAGTAAGCCGCTTACAGACCTCTGCCACCTGATTTTCACCGCCAAGCAATGTACCAACCTTCGCATGATGCAGCACCTTCGCTGGAATATTTGCAGAGACGCCATGATTGCTGATAAGCTCTGCATCCTCCCATGCCCAGCCAATTTTGTCAAACAAATACTGAACAGACGAGAGTCCCGGAATATAACAAAGCTCATAAATTGTTTTATCTGCCTGTATCTGTTCGGTTGTTCCTGTCGTGTCATCCACCATATTGCAGACTTTCCCCACAGCCTTCCGCAACATCATGGAAAGCTTCTTCGCGCCAGAATAAAAGCCAATATCCCCGGAGAACACTACCGCAATCGTCTCTCCGACATGATTTTGAATCAGTTCTGCAATTTCTTCTGCCTTATACGCATTATAAAATGTCTGCTCCGCGTCGCGCCCATCTTCTTCACAGAGGCTCTTCCAGATCGCAAGCATGCGGGAAGCACCGATACATACGGTCGCCTGCGATAATGCCTGTACCGCTTCCCGCGTCAGGCAATCCGAATTTCCCGGTCCCATACCGATCAAATATACGATTGTGTGTTCATTATTCCCCATTCTTTTGATTCTCCTTTCTGCCCCTTATCATATCAGACAAATATTTTTCTGCCTGTGCAAGTGACATCACCGGTTCTACCTGCTCCTTCGGACGCCCGATCACAACCAGATGCACTCCCGCGGCAAGCGCAGCCTCACATTTTTCATCGTAGCCGCCGTTCTTCCCACTTGCCTTTGTCACAAGGAAATCAGCATTTGCATAGCGCAAAGTTGCCAGATTCATCTCCAGATCAAAAGGGCCCTGCATGCAGATCAGATGCTTGCCGGTAAATCCCAGTTCCGTACATGCCTCTACCACAGACTGCGTTGGAAGCACACGCGCCGTACAGCGCGATTCATAGTCCGGGATCTGCGTATACAAATGTAATTCTTTGCTGCCTGTCGTAATCAGAATGTTTCCGGTCGCGCCTTTCAGATAATCAACCGCCGCCTGTGTATCCTCAACATAGACACTGTCCGATGCTTCACAGGTATGCATCTCTCGCCGCACGCGAATATACGGAACTTCCACCGCCTTACACGCCTGATAGATATTCTGTGTCACGATCACCGCATACGGATGTGTCGCATCCACACAGAGGTCCGCCTGTACTGCCTGCAGGAATTCCTGCATATCTGCCTGCTCCAGCCGACCCACATGCACCTTGAGCGCGGCATCCTCCGGCAGTACCTGTGCACCATACTCCGATGCCACGCAAACATGGACTTCGATAGTCTGCATTTTCTGCTTCTTGTTTAATTGTATCAGATACTCGGCAAGCTGTCGCCCCTCCGTTGTACCGCCAAATATGACTACTTTCATGCGTTATCTCTTCTATATCCGCGCGGTGTCACCATCGCGTCACCAACTTTTCGTGTCTGGGAATTTCCGATAAATACTGTCGTGAACATATCCACCTGCGTCTCCAGTAACTCATCCAATGTCAGAATTCGTTTTTCTTCGCCATCGCGCCCGATATTCCGCGTGATTCCACAGATTGTATCTCCAGATTTTTTCTGTAACAGAATCTGACACGCTTTCTGCAGATAATCATGTCGTTTGTGACTGGACGGATTGTACAGACAGATTGCGAAATCACCCTCAGCGGCTGCCGCAAGACGCCGCTCTATCAGCTCCCACGGTGTCAGCAAATCACTCAGACTGATCACTGTAAAATCATGCCCAAGTGGCGCGCCAAGCAATGCCGCACCGGATAATGCTGCCGTCACGCCCGGAATCACATGTACATCCACCTCCGGAAATTCTGTTGCCAGCTCCAATGTGATTCCTGCCATGCCATATACGCCAGCGTCACCACTACAGACAAGCGCTGTCTTCTTTCCGCCTGCCGCAGTTTCCAGTGCCAGCCGACATCGTTCTACCTCCTGCCTCATACCATTCACCAGATATTCCTTATCCGGGTAATACGGCTTCAGCAAATCAATGTACACCTTATATCCCGCAATCACTTCGCAGGCTTCCACGACGTCGATTGCTTCCTGCGTCATCTTCTGTCTCGCGCCGGGGCCAAGCCCGACAATATACAATTCCTTCTTACTATCTGCGCTCATATTTCTCTCCGTTATTGCTCTATATTTCTATGTTATAGCTTCCGGTTTGGGTTTTTTCGCTTGTTTTTCGACTTCCAAACCCACCGCGTGGGTTTTTCTGCTTACTTTCCACTCGCTACACCCACATACGCCAGTGCTACCGTCACGCCATCCTGCGCCTGCTTGCGAAGCAACAGCTCTCCATCATTCGCGCCATGCTCGCTTGCATATTTCACTGCACTGCGCTCACAAACATTATCCACGCCTGTCACGCCTGTCACGAACTCGGATGCGGAAAACGTCCCCGACACCGCCTGCAATTCTTCTGCCGTATATGCCTCAAATGGCACTTTCCGCGTCTCGCAGAATTCAAGCAATCCAGCCTCTTCCTTCTTCAAATCAATGCTCGCCACCGCACATAACGCTTCCATCCGCAAGCCTGCTTTCGCAAATGCATCCTGCACCGCATGCTCGATTTTATCCGAAGATGTTCCCTTCTTGCATCCAATTCCTGCTACGATGCAGAGTGGAACAAGCTGCAACATTTTCTCATCTGGCAGGATATCTCGTGGAGTTACAATAACCTGATACGAACCTATCTTTAATCTCCGAACATCGATTCTATTCCCGCATGCGTTCTTCTCTTCTTCCTGCGAAACCTCTGCTTCATCCACCCACACAGGCTTCGCCCCGGTCGCCAGCACCTCTGCGCTGATTGCCTTCGCCTTCGCCCAGTCCGTCACAACTAAATTATGTTCCCGCGCATAATCATCGATAGAAAACTGTCCTTCCACGTCCGTCGCCGTCGTAATAACCGGTGTTGCCCACATCACATCCGCCAGCATCTGTGTGAGTGCATTTGCCCCGCCGGCATGCCCGCTCACCAACGATATCACGTGTTTGCTGCATTCGTCCATGCACACGATTGCTGGATCTTTGGATTTGTGTGTCAGGTGTTCCGCTACACTCCGTACCGCGATTCCACTTGCTGTTACGAACACGATAGCGTCCACCTGTTCAAAATATTCGTCAACACATGCCTTCACTGTTTCCTTCATTGAAACCTCTGGAAGCGCCTCGCATTTTACCTTCGCAATAATTTCTGCACCGGAAATATTTTCCAGCTTCTTCGCCAATTTTTGCATTGTTGCATACCCACGCACACTGCATGTGATAAGCAGCACGCGGCGGATCCCTGCCGGAAGGGCAATCTCCGTCGCACCGCGGTATTCCGTTGCAAATGCTGCGTCATAGAGCTTTGATTTCTCATAGATACTTCCAAGTGCCGGAGATACGATGATCAGTGCCGTCTTCGTAATTCCCGCAGCTTCCATATCTTCCGGAAGCTTTGCCAGTGTCGTGCGGATGATTTTCTCTTCCGGCCACGTTGCCTTATACACGACAGCAACCGGCGTATCCTCTGCATATCCACCGATCAAAAGCTCCTGCCGTACCTTTCTTGCAAGCCCGGACGACAGATACAACACTAGACTGGCGCGATGTGCCGCCAGACTCCGCAGATTTTCCTTCTCCGGCACAGGAGTTTTCCCTTCCGCTCTTGTCAGAATCAATGTCTGCGTCACATCCGGCAACGTATACTCACACGCCAGCGATGCCGCAGCACCGAACACCGCACTCACACCCGGACATACATCATATTTGATTCCGTATTCATCCAGCAGATCCATCTGCTCGCGGATTGCCCCATACACGGACGGATCGCCCGTATGCAGACGCACGGTTGTTTTTCCTGCTGCCTCTGCCTCCCGCATTACAGACACGACATCTTCCAGAGTCATATGCGCGCTGTTGTAGATCTCACAGTCCGCCTTCGCATAGGAAAGCAGCGCTGGATTTACAAGCGAACCTGCATAGATGATTACGTCCGCTTCCTTGATTCGATTCATGCCCCGCACAGTGATCAGATCACACGCACCAGGACCCGCTCCTACAAAATGTACCATTTATTTAACTCTCTTTCCGCATCACTCGTCTGCCCCAGATATCCATACTTCTCCGAAAATACAATAACTCCAAACCGCATCGTATCGCCGACTCTGCCTGCGACATGCTTCTCGATCGCCGCAAGGATACTCTGCATCACCACTTCCCGCAAGCCTTCTCGTTCCAACACATCCAACATCCGATCGGTATTGATACAGTCGTAGATTTCCTGTACCACCTTCGCTTCGGCGCCCGCCATCGCTGCATGCACCGCGAAGATTTCTCCTCGTCCATCTGCCACCTTGGAATGTGTGTTGAAAATTCCTGCCGCCAGCTTCACCAGCTTTCCGATATTTCCAACCAGCAAGAAATCCTTCATGCCATATGAGATTGCAAGGTCAATCGTATCACCGATATAATTGCTTGACTTGACGCTCTTTGTCAGATCAAGTTTCAAATATTCAGACGCATACGCCTGTCCATAGTTTCCCGGTGTGACTAATATTTTCTCTTCGCCGACCGCATGCAACTGCCGGATCTCCGTCTCGATCGTTGCCACAATCGCCTGCTCACTCATCGGCTCTAAGATTCCGCTTGTTCCTAGCACCGACAGTCCGCCCTCGATGCCAAGCTTCGGGTTAAATGTGCGCTTCGCCAGAGCCTCGCCCTCTGGCATCCAAACCGTGATGTGCAATGGCTCACTGACATTTGCTTTCTCGCACACATCTGCCACCGCCGCAAATATCATCTGCCGCGGTACACGATTAATTGCCGCCTGTCCGACTGCCTGTTCCAGGCCTTCTTTCGTGACACGCCCGATGCCGATTCCTCCATCTAATGTCAGATATGGAAATGATTCGCTGGTAAATGCGCAGGACCTGTCTTGGCTTCCATCTATCTGCTCTCGCACACGCTGCTTCGCATACGCCACCGTCACACAGACATCCGTGCCGTTTGTCACATCCGGATCATCGCCGCTGTCCTTCACAACCTTATAGCTTACCCTGTCTGCATCCGCCTCCAACAGATACACCGGAACGGAAACCGTCATCCCCTTCGGCGTGCGCAAGGTTACCGCATGGCTTTCTACCCCAAGCAGAAGCTGTATCGCTGCTGCCTGTGCCGCCGCTGCACTACACGTTCCTGTCGTAATGCCCAGCCGGAGCTTTTTTTGATTTTTGATCACATATTCTTCCATACGCATTTCCAATCTGTAAAATCTTCTTTATTTATACCATTTCATACGGAAATTGTAAATTTATTTCCGTTCCCGCTATGCACCTCTATTTTCAATCCTGGTTTTTCTGCTTACTTTCTTCCTCCCACGCCCATCGCATGGGCTCCGGTCATATATCGCGCTCACTTCACTATACCACATGATTTACTTCCGAAAAAAGAGCAGGACTTCCATCCTGCTCTCATGTGTATGAATTGCACAATTAACTATTTTTCTTTTCTTCTTCGGATCATACCTGTGATACCGACGCCTGCGCCAAGCATAAGCGTAATCATAATCGCTATCGGATATGCATCTCCGGTGGAAACCGTTTTATCCGTTTTCTTGCTTGTCTCTGTTGTCTTCGGGGCACCTGCCTGTGTAGTTGCTCCATCCGGCTGTTCCACGAATGTCTGCTGTGTGGTTGCCTGCTCACCTGTCGTCTGATTTTCTGTTGTTGTCGTTCCTTCTGTCGTCGTCTGCTCGCCTGTTGTGGATGGAGCCACGCCCTTTGCAACAACTACCTTGGTAGATGGCGACGCATAGTAATTGTTTGTTTCCTTATATCTTACGTAATAATCGCCATCGGAAAGCTGCGTCAGCGTCGTGCCTGTGCAGGCGGTCCAGCTTGTCTGATCAACACTATATTCCATCGTCGTTGCCAGATTGGCAATCTGACCATCATTTTTTCCATCAATTGTTTCTGCCGTCGGTGTCAATCCCGTCGGTGCATTCTGATCTGCCTTTTTGATGATGAAGTTTTTCACAATTTGTCCATGTAGACTATTTATTCCGTTGATCGTGACACTCGCTGTTCCTGCATCTTTGTTATTTGCATAAGTCAGTTTATAGCTTGTGTTCTCTGTCAGTATCTGTCCGTCATAGGTTACTGTCACGGTAGGTTTTTTTTCATTGCCATCATAGACATATGTATCCGGATTGAGTGTAACGGTAAGCTGTGAATCGGTGAGCCTGCGATAACGAAGTACATAATTGCTTGCCTCATTCCTCTGTTGGTCAAAGATTCTTGTTCCCTTTGCATTAAAACGATACCCTTCTGGCAGAAATTCTTTTACATCTAAACCATTCGCGACATTACCATAATTATTGATATATGCGTTTGTTCCAACCTCAAACACACAACTTTCCTGCATTGTTAGCTTCTCAAGCCAGCAATAATCACCAACCATATCCACCTGACTTGTTCCTTCCAATGCAACACCACCATTAGTAGCCCAGTAAAGATGTGATATCGTTAGTTTTACATCATTCAATGTCAACACTGGATCATTTCCAACATTTGCATTATCAATTTCCGCTGACATACTTCCATTTTTTATCGTCAATGCATTCATAGTGGAAATCTGTGTAATCGTCAAATTCTTGTCATTCAGATCAATCGTAAGATTTTTGTTTCCAATATCAACAGAACAGGTCTCCGTTGCGTCTGCCAGCATCTTGATTGTATAATTATTATATACATTTCTCGCCGCTACTTCAAACGTTGTATATCCCGCTATCTTCATTCCAGTCTCATCCAATACCTCTGCCACTTCTACCGCAGCCTTGACCGGCACAACCTTCGTCCCTCCGCTTATCGAAAAAATTGTGGCTGCTGCGATCACAACTGCCATCACCTTCCGCATTAACCTCTCTTACTTTCATTTTCTCTCCTCCTACTACCCAGGACTTTCCTGTCCCAAATATTATCCTCTTTACATTTTTTTCATTCTTTTTATTTACCATACCTTTGGGGGGCGCGTCAACCCTTCTGGGACGAAATGCATTTTTCTGGGACGAAATGTCATTTGGATGCATAGATTCCTATAGGAAATTGTGTTACAATGTTAAAAATTACAATTCAACCGTTCATCAGAGAGGAAATGAATATGAAGCTTGCCATCGTGGATGACAATCCGGAAGAATTACAGAAATTATATAAAACCATTATGGATTACAGCCGCACGCACGATGTTGCAATCGCCTGTGACTGCTTCGCGACATCTGCTGCATTTCTTTCTGCCTGCGCACAGATCTCATATTCTTTTGTTATCTTTGATATTTATTTACAGGATACAACCGGAATTGATCTGGCGGCAGAATTCCGCAGGATTGCTCCCCGGACACCTATCGTGTTCCTGACCAGCAGTCCGGAACATCGGGCAGATGCATTCCGGGTGCATGCATTTGATTATCTCGAAAAACCCGTAACCGGGGAGATGATCGCCCGGCTGTTCGACGAGCTGGCGATCACGCAGGAAGAAGAGACTGACACACAGGCATTTTCAATCTCGATAGACCGGAAGCAGATTCCGGTTTTATATTCTGACATCCGCTATATCACCTCGGATTCCAACTATCTGCAGATTCAGGGGCGCGATGTGTTCCGTTGCCGCATGCCATTTCGCGAAGCCGCATCCATCCTCACACAGGACGAACGGTTTCTGACCATCAACCGGGGGATACTCATCAACCTGGACTATGTGCAGCATATGGAGAACACTTCCTGCACCATGTGCGACTCCACGACATTTTCGATTCATAGGAAAAATGCAGCCGCCATCACACAGGCTTATATCGCTCACCAGTTTAAGCGGCGCACGAAGGCATTGACGAAAGGAGGACTCTCATGAATTTCTGGAACCTCGTTTACAGAGCCGCCGAATACGGCATTATCCTCCCCGGCATCTTTCTTTGCATCATCCCTGTTGCGGACTGGCTCATCATTCCCCAGAGAAAGCTCTATCCGGTGCTGCTGCCATGCATGGTTGCAGTCTGTTTTGTGTTAGCATGGGTGGACTCTTCCGGCTCCTACTACACAAACATATTCTTCTTCCCTCTGCTCGGCATCTGTCTGATTGCGTATTTTTTGACTGTAAAACTGGAAAAGTTGAAATTACTTTACATGTTTTTATGTGCAACCGCTGCGTTATCCTTCGGCTGCATCATGAACTATTACATCATCGCGCGGATCGATCCGCATTCCAACATACATGACGACTCCGTGCCCGGTCTGATCATACAATATGCGGTCAGTCTCCTCATTATGTCTGTGTTGCTCCGCATGCGGCACAAATACCGATGGCTGTTTGAGAATTTCAACACGACATTATTCTGGAGAATCGCATGGATGATTCCTGCAATCATCTCCTTTTGCAACATCTATATGATTCCGATTGATTATGCCAACATCCGCGTCGGGCGGATCTTCCAGATTGCAATGGTGATCGAAGGTGTGCTGTTCCTGTTCTTCATGCTGTTCCAGTCCCTGTTGTACATCATCGCCGTCACGACCTCCCGGAAGATCGAAGCAGATTCCACCGCCCTGATGTACCAGCTTCAGGCAGACCAGTATGAGAAAATGCAGGCGTATCTGGATGAGACACGCCGTATCCGGCATGATTTCAAGCATACGATTGCAGTATTGAACGAACTTTCCCAGACCGGCCAATATGAGAAATTACAGGAATATATCTCCAACTATTCTTCCGAGATATCGAATGTACAGGCACCTGCCACCTATTGTGACAACCCCGTGGTCAACGCAACGATTCATTATTATATCGATATCGCCCAAAGCTATGGCATCCGGACGAAGCTGCAGGTTGTTATTCCAAAGGAGATAGCAATCTCGGATATTGACCTGTGCCTGATCTTCGGCAATCTGCTTGATAACGCAGTCACCGCATGCCGCCATGTCCGGACCGATGCCCGTTTCATCCGCTTATCCGCGGATCTCGACACCCCGGGGCACCTGTATATCACAATGGTAAACAGCTTTGACGGCAATGTCTGCACGCGGAACGGAAAATACATCTCCACGAAGGAGCGTAAAAGTGGTATCGGTCTTGCCTCGATTCAGGCAACGATACAAAAATATCACGGTTCCTCGAATTTTTATACCGAACAACATGAATTTATCTCGAATATCATGTTAAAACTAAAGGAAAATGAAACGGAGTAGTTTTATGAATATCACAGTTATCTTCACAGGCGGCACGATTGGTTCGTCTGTACAGCAGAACTTTGTCTCCACTGATACACAAATGCCATATCGACTGCTGGCAATGTACGAGACCGAGCAAAAGAAAAAAGGAGCAGCCATCCCGCACTTTCAGACGGAAGCTCCTTATACAACCCTGAGTGAGTATATGGATGGTTCGCATCTGAACCTGCTTATCTCCTGCATCCGGGAGCAGCTCACAAAGGATATTGACGGCATCATTGTGACGCATGGCACGGATACGCTTCCTTTTACCGCCGCGGCGCTTGGTATGTGCTTTGCCTATGCAAAGGTTCCAATCCTGCTCGTGTCAAGCAATTATATCTTAGATGATCCGCGTGCAAATGGACTGACGAACTTTACCGCTGCCGTTGATTATATCACTTCCCCAACTTTGCCAACAGCCGTCGGCATCGCCTACTGTAACACCGGAAGTACGCCGAAGATCTACAATGCGCTCGGTATCTACAACCATTATCCGTTTGACGATAGCTTGTACGAACGTCCATATAACGAATATGCGGATGCAGTTGCACCTGTCCTTCAGGAGTTTTCCGACCTGCGGCAAACATCCGTCCACTTCGATACATCCTGCCCAGTATGCTTCTTCCAGTCTATGCCGGGTATGCAGTATTATCTGCCGGACAATGCATGCGTAGTGTTGATCCACGCTTACCACTCCGGTACGATCAATACGAAAAATCCATCTCTGCTTGCACTCGTCGAACAGGCGGCACAAAAAAAGATCCCGGTCTATCTGACCGGAATCTCTGCATATTCTACTGATTATGACAGCAAAGAGGTATACGAATCTCTTGGGATCATCCCGCTTCCAGAATACAGTCCGCTTGTTGCGTATATGTATCTGTGGTACAAACACAGCCAAAAACGCTGATTATTTTCCCTGCAGGAAATCCTGCATCTTCTGCAGGTTAGCTGCCATCAGATCATATCCATTCTGATAGAATGCTTCCTGCTTTTCTTTATCCTGCTCAAACTTGCTGATGCTGTCTAACTCCGGACGGAACACGAGAAGCTTTCCTTCCTTCTCGTATCGGTCGATCCTGTCTAACTGCTTCGCATACATCTCACGTCTGCGCATCAATGTATCATAAAATGCCGGATATTTCTTCTTATAGGTACGCATCAGCACGCGGATCTTTCCATAGTTTGTCGGTGCTTCCTCTGGCTTTCTTGTCAAAATACAGACAACCCGGTCACATCCAACCTCAAATGCACGCTTCACCGGAATCGAATCAGCCAGACTTCCATCCATATAATGGAATCCATCTAATTCAACCGGATTGCACAGCACAGGAACTGAACACGATGCCTTGACTGCCGTCAGCATGCGCTTCTCATCCTCTGTCTTTGCGATATATTCGGCTTTTCCAGTCTCGCAGTTTGTCACTACGAGCTCTACCTCCGATGGTGACGCAACGAACTTCTCAAAGTCAAATGGATACTGCTTATGCGAAAACTCCATCACCATACGGTCTAAATCAAGCATCTTCTTGCTTTTACGCATCTGCTTGACACCATAATATGCATTTTCACCGCTTGCGGTAATCGTCCATTTGGTACGACCTTTTTGCCCTGCCAGATAATTAACCGCGTTTCCAGCGCCGGCAGATACTCCTACCACATAATCAAATACTATCTGATTATCCATCAGGCAGTCCAATGCTCCTGCGGTAAAAAGCCCGCGGAACGCACCGCCCTCTAATACAATACCTGTCTTCACGTTTTCATCTCCTCGGATCTGCTTCTTTTAATTCGTCAAGCTTCTCCTGAATTCTCTTCTTTACCAATTCGCATACATCATGCTTCCGCAATTTTCCATATTCTTCATATGGAATTGGCGGCAGGAAATATACCTGTGTCCGAACCTTCTCAAAGGTATTCGTATCCATCGACCTCCACGAATCGTAGATCACAACTGGAACCATTGGTGTCTTGGATTTTAACGAACACGAGAAACATCCGGACTTAAATTCCTGTAACTCATTTTTATTATCCGTATAACCGCCCTCTGGGAAAATCAAATATGGTTTTCCATCCTTCACACGCTCGGCAATCGTCTTGAGTGCTCCGATCTGCTGCTTCGGATCCTCAAAGGAAATCGTGGTTCCCTCCACCAGTCCACAAACCTGTCTTGCCACCAGACGATCTGCGGATTTCTCTTCCCACAACATCGCACATGGCTTCGGATGTGCCAACATGATACCAAGTGCATCGTATTTCCCCTGATGGTTGGCATACATGATGTAGCCGCCATCCTGTGGCAGATTCTCCCTGCCAAATACATCCGTCTTGGTACGGGCGCGTCTGCGCATATGATTCTCGATCTTCATCGCAAAATCATACCGCTGCTGTTCGGTGTATTTTTCTTTGTGTTTTATCATATAATTCGCACGCGGAATATGCGTGGCAACGAACAACGGACTCGTTGCAACAACGAATTTAAATCTCAAATTTTTCAATCTTTCTCAACCCTTATATCCCCATGCCATCCTGCATAGTTCTGTGTCTGCCTGCAACCTGGAGCTATCACAACATCTTCTTCTTTCGCAGCACAATTGTCACTACAATACAGATGACAAGTGTAAGCACACATATAATCATAAATCCCCATGGTTCCTTTGAAAACGGCATACCGTTGCCATTTACATTCATACCATATAATCCCGATATAATCGTCGGTATGGACATGACGATCGTAATCGCAGCCAACAGCTTCATGATGTTGTTCAGACGGTTATCAATGAATGTTGACATCAATTCCCGTGTACCCTTTAAGATATCCCGATAGATCTGCGTCATCTCTATCGCCTGCAGATTCTCGACAATCACATCATCCAGCAATTCCTGATCCTCCGGGAATTTCCGGATTCCGCTATACCGTGTCAGACGGTCCACGACCATCCGGTTCGCACGCAATGATGTATCAAAATACACCAGGTTGGATTCCATCTCATGCAGGTTGACGATATCGGCATCCTCCGTTGCGCCTCCCATACGTTCCTCCATCTCAAGTCTGCGCCGGTCAATAATCCGAAGATACGACTGATATAACATGCTCGTCCGGTACATAATCTGATAGGTAAAACGCACCTGCTTCTTCGTGGTAAAATCTCGTATATTATTGACAATAAAATGCTTGAGCACCGGTGTCTCCGCCGAACACACCGTGATAATTGCATCGTCCGTCCATACAACCCCCAGCGGGATGGTTGTATATGCCTCCTGGTTGTGCCGGATCTCAACCGAAGGAATATCGAATAATATCAAAACATAATCATCGTTGACATCCACACGGGATGACTCCTCATCGTCCAGTGCAGCCCGGATATCTGCGAGATCCACATTATATCTTCTTGCAATCTCGAGACTCTCGTCCTGCGTCGGCGCTGTCAGATTGATCCATGTACCAGGCATAAACTCATCAATCTGTCTGAATTTTCCATTCTCTGTAATGTACTTACTGATCATATCCTTCTCGCCTCATTGTCTCCCTTTTTCATGGCAAAAGCCTCACTGTCACATATTTTATCACGACTTTTCCCATTCGAAAACCCCTAAATATATTTCTTTAAATAAATATTCACTCTGCCCTTTCGCGTCTCACTTCCGGCACCGCAATACCGGAACTTTCCGTACCCGCGGACTGAGAAACTATCGCCATCTTTTAAGACCAGACTGTTGCGTTCCTCAATTCTGCCGTTACGTGTGACTTTCTTCGCCCGGAATATATCCAGCGTCTCGTTGCGGGAGCATTTTGTGACGGCTGCAACGATGGCATCAAACCTCGGTGCACTGACGATCACGTGTATATCCTCAAGTACAGGCTTCAGATCCTCGATCTCACCCTCCACGAGAGAGGTTTTCACGTTCGTATGTTTTATCTTTGTCAGTTGCTCCATAATATATGCAGCGATATTCTCCTGACAGAAAATATATGCCCGCTTTCCATCCTTTACCAGAATGTCACCGAGCACAGACCGTTCAATCCCCAGATTCATAAGCGCGCCGAGAAAATCGCGATGACTCAGATCTTCAGCGAATTTGTCCAGTAATGGTTCTACCAGAATAATCGAGATGGGGAACACGCCCGCATACCCAAACAATTCTTCCGAGCCAAACTGCACCATCTGCCGTTCGCACTCCGGCGTTCCGCCGAAGCAGGTCATCCCAACAAAGGAGAAATCCGCCTGCTTCTCATAGACCACCGCAAGCTCCGCGGGTGTCAGGAATCCGGTGTATGTATAAATATTCTGCCTGTATGCGCGCTTCGCCAAATCCTGCAAACGTGCAATCAATACCTGTTCTTCGTTCATATCTACTGATTCATAGATTAGCCAAGAATCGCCTTATCGTTCGCAAATTCCTCGCCACTTGCCTCTTCAAACTTGTGAAGCAGATCTGCAACGGTCAGCTTCTTCTTCTCTTCACCACGGATATCGAGAATGATATTGCCATCCATCATCATGATCAGCCGGTTTCCGTGTGCGATTGCATCCTTCATATTATGTGTGATCATCAACGTGGTCAGATTATCGCGGTTGACGATCATATCGGTCGTCTGCAATACCTTCGCCGCAGTCTTCGGATCAAGAGCGGCTGTATGCTCATCGAGGAGCAGGAGCTTCGGCTTCTTCAGGGTTGCCATCAGCAGTGTGAGTGCCTGTCTCTGACCACCGGACAGAAGTCCTACCTTCGATGTCATACGGTCTTCCAAACCAAGTCCCAGTGTAGCCAGCATCTCACGATACTTTGCATGCTCCTTCTTCGTGATTCCGGCTTTCAAAGTACGGCTGTCTCCCCGGCGGAGTGCCAGTGCCAGATTCTCCTGAATCTCCATTGTCGCTGCTGTTCCGGTCATTGGATCCTGGAACACACGGCCGAGATATTTGGCACGCTTATATTCCGGAAGCTTTGTTACATCGGCATCCCCAATCAGGATCTGTCCCTGATCGACCGGCCATACACCGGCGATTGCATTTAACATCGTAGACTTACCGGCCCCGTTTCCACCGATGACGGTTACGAAATCGCCATCCTCCAGCGTCAGATTCAGTCCTCTTAGTGCCATTTTCTCATTGACCGTTCCCGCATTGAAGGTCTTATAAATATTCTTCAGCTCTAACATAGTATTTACGCCTCCTTCTTCTCTGCGGTTGCCGCAAGCTTCTTACCCTTGTTGAAATGTTTTCCCTTCCAATAAGGCACTGCAAGGAATACTGCTACGATCAAAGCCTGGAACAGCTTCAACAGATCCGTATCGACGCCGAGCCAGATAACGATCTGCAATACGATGAAATAAATCACTCCACCGATACCAACCGACAGAAGCTTCAATGCGAAGTTCTTGAAGATACGGCTGAATATTGCCTCACCGATGATAACCGATGCCAAACCGATTACGATCGCACCTTTACCCATATTGATATCTGCAAATCCCTGATACTGTCCAAGACATGCACTTGCAAATGCAACCAGACCATTCGAGATCATCAATCCGAGTACCTTGTTGAAGTTCGTGTTAATACCCTGCGCACGCGCCATATTCTCATTACAACCCGTTGCACGAAGCGAACTACCAAGCTCTGTACCGAAGAACCAGTACAAAATTCCGATGACAACAATCATAAATAGAAATACGACAAAGATGGAATTCTTATAGAATGCCACTCTCTTTATGTATCGGAGAGAAACTGCCAGATCATATTTGTCCACATTGATCGGCTGATTTGCCTTCCCCATGATCTTCAGGTTCACTCCCCACAGACCAAGCTGTGTCAGAATACCTGCCAGAATCGCCGGGATTCCCATCGTTGTATGGAACAATCCAGTTACCAAACCAACAAGCATACCTGCGAGTGTCGCGATCGCCATCGCGGCTGCTACATGATACCCTTTCTGCATCAACATAATACATACGGCTGCGCCGGTACACATCGTTCCATCGACGGACAAATCGGCGATGTCCAGAATCCGGAACGTAATGTACACGCCAATCGCCATAATACCCCAGATCAGACCCTGGGCAATCGCGCCTGGCATGGCATTGAATAAAGCACTTACATCCATTTCTTTCTCTCCTTTATTTCTTCATTAACAAAAGTCGGGTAGAAAAACTCTACCCGACTACTATACTATAATAATACAACAAAAATCAAGTAAATACGCTTGTTTTCGCTATTCTTTTCGATTACTCGTTTGTGATTGCTTCGTAATCATCTGGTACGCTGATACCGAGTTCGTCACAGATATCCTTGTTGTACTTCTTTGTAAACTGTGGTGCATACTCGATTGGCATCTCTTCTACCTTAGACTCACCCTTCAGGATCTTGGCTGCCATCTTACCAGTTGCGACACCCAGATCATAGTAGCTGATAGAAAGTGTTGCAACACCACAACCCTTACAGATACCTTCCTCGCCGGCAACTACAGGAGTCTTTGCTGGCATACAGATATTCTTGATGATCTCTGTATTAGCTGCGACTGTGTTATCTGTTGGAACGTAGATCACATCACTTGCATTGGCTGCAGATGTTGTGACTGTTGAAAGGTCATTGGAATCGGAGAAGGAATAATACTCACATGTATATCCAAGCTTCTCCAGAGCTGCCTTGACTGTATCTACCTGATACTGGGAGTTTGCCTCTGCTGAACAGTACAGAAGTCCGACTGTCTTTGCATCTGGGAACAGCTCCTTGATCATATCTGCCTGACTCTCCAGTGGTGCAAGATCCGATGTACCAGAAATATTTCTACCAACGGTACCATTGAAATCAGAAAGCTCGAGTGCAACACCATATTCTGTTACAGATGTACCAAGAATCGGAATCGTGTCTGTACCGGCTGCGGCTGCCTGTAATGCAGGCGTTGCATTTGCAAGGATCAGATCTACATCGCTGCTCACAAAACCATTGATGATCGTCGCACATGTATTAGCATCACCCTGTGCGTTCTGCTCATCAAACTTGATTCCGTCTTCACCAAACTCTTCTACCAAAGCATCCTTAAAGCCCTTTGTTGCGGCATCGAGTGCCTCATGCTGTACTAACTGACAGATACCTACCGTATAAGTATCATCCTTCTTGCCGCCACAGGCGCAAAGGGAAAGTGTCATTGCAGCAACAGATGCAACTGCAAGTAATTTCTTTAATTTTCTCATGATTCTCTTCCTCCTCGACGATATGCATGTCTTCGCTGCATATCCATTTTCTTTACTCATTTATTGCTCTAACGGGTTAATGATTTAGTGTAATAAAGTATTACAGTAACAGATTAAACCACGATTATTTAAAAATGTCAAGTTTTTGTAACCTTTTCGTCCGCCCACGTGTATAATCTGTGAAAGGCCTTTTGAAACAGACGGAGGATGTGACTATGAAGATACCAATACGGATACTGATGGAACGCTATCAGAATCATTTATACCGGATTGCATTCAGTATCTGTCAGAACCGCGAAGACGCAGAAGATGTCGTGCAGGACACCTTCCTGCAATATCATATTCTGAAGAAAGAATTTGAAGACGAAACCCATATCCGTGCATGGCTGATGCGGGTTGCAATCAACAAATCCAGGAATATCGTTCGCGCCTTCTGGCGGAAACACCGGCAATCCTTAGAAAGCTATATGGAGGAGCTGGATTTCCCAGATACTGAAAGCAGTACCCTGTTCGAGGCAGTGCTGCGGCTCCCGGAGAAACAGCGCACCGTCATTCATCTCTTCTATTATGAAGATTACACGATCAAGGAAATCGCAGAAATACTGCATGTAAGCGAGAGCAACGTCAAGGTTCGCTTAAACCGTGGACGCGCCGCTCTTCGAGAAGAAATCAAGGAGGATTGGAACTATGACGAATCATGAAAAATATAAGCAGGCATTTGACTGCCTGACGACCGACGCAGAAATCAACTTAAACCCGGCATCCATCCGGCGCAGCCGGACAACCCGTGTGGTTCGGCGCATGTGCTACACTGCTGCATGTCTGGTCATGATGTTTGCCGCATCGAACGGCATATGTTACGCGGCGACCGGGAAATCTCTTGTGCACACAATCATTGTTATGGCAGATGGCTCGAATGTGGAGATCTCCGAGGACGACAACTCGGTTACATTTACCATCGAAAAAACAGGAGATCTTTCTTACACGACTGCCGAGAACGGACGCCTGTATCTAAATCTGAATGATGAGAAAACAGACATCACCGATCAGTGCAGCGACACAGACTATTTCCGGAAGGATTACACCGATTCCGAAGGAAATAAGCATGTGCTCATCGCAGGCGGAACCGTGGAAAGCTACGGCTGGGCAGAGTATATCTTCAATGCAGAGGGAAAATATATTTTCAACACGATGAATATCCCAACTGACGAGGCGAATCCGGATGAGACGCCTGTATGGTTTGCGAAAGCTGAAAAAGACCTTGGAGTTGACGCAGACGCTCTGTTAGAGCAGGGCGGTTCCTACAAAATAGATGAAACCGGCATCGAACAGACCGAAACCGTGACAGAATCTGCACAATAATTGATTTTGCCGTTGCAACTACCCCCTGTATCCGCTATAATCAAAGTAGACTGTTGTGCAAAATATGCAAATTATCATGCATTTTTTGTACGAATTGATTAGCAACAGGGGGTAATTTTAATGATAGCTGGAAAAGAAGAAATCGAACGCCAGAAAGTATTCGGTCGTGACCACTTTGTATATGAAGAAAATTCCTACTTTATCGATGTCAACGATGACTCCGAGCGTATGTGGTTCCAGAACCGGATTGGTGTACCAAATTATAAATGGTTTCAGGAAGGTACGGGCGACAAGCACTGGGTTCTCTACAATCCGATCTGTTTTATGCCTACCAAGAACTGGAATGGAAAAAAGATTCTGAAATTTAACTACCGTGAATTCAAGGGTGGACGTCTGGAGGTTCCGATCAATGCAAGTAGCTGCTGTGGTATGTTCTCCTGGGTAACGCTCCCGGAAGGCTTCCAGATCGGCGGACTGTTCAACACGCGTGGCATCAAGGACATGAACCTGATGTTTGCAGGCTGTGTTATGCCGAAGGGCTTCTCGCTCGGTGACCATTTCCACACGAAGGAAGTCGAGGATATGCGATACATGTTTTACCAGAGTTCTGTATCCGAGGCATTTGATTTCGGTAAGATCTTTGATACATCGCATGTCATGAACATGGAGTATATGTTCTCTGAGTGCCGTATCCCGGATGGACTGAAATTCCCGGAGCGGTTCCTGACTGCACAGGTAACGAATATGGATCACATGTTCTACGAGAGTGTGTTCCTTGGGAAAGCGGATTTTGGAGACGGCTTTGTTGTATCGCCGGGCACGAACACGAACGATATGTTCACGGACTGCATGTTCGGGGACGAGAAGATTGATAACAAGTACAACCAGGATTTCAACTATGTGAAGTCCAGATTAAGTTGACGGAATTTGCATTTATATAACTAAAAAGAAACCACATGGATACATTCTACGCAGACGCGCTCCCGCTCGGTTCAGCACGTAGCGGTACCAAATTCGCGCTTCGCACTCATTAAGTGCCGACGTGCTTCAACGGTCTGCTTTAGAATTGTATCCATGTGGTTTCTTTATTTACTTTATTGGCTCTGCAAATTCCTTACACTCTACCTCAATCTTACAAAAGCGAAAGAAACACACCTGTCAACTGCATAGATATCCAGATCGGATTCGAGTAATATACATATGTTTAGAACTTCTTAGTTTCAATACATCGTATTTACTCGAACCGATACTGGATATATGCAATTGATATGGTGTGTTTCGTTTATTTCACATATTTCCGGTAGAACGTATCGAGTTCGAGCGGCTTATCGTAGTAGTAGCCCTGGATACATTCGACACCTGCGTTTCGTACGATGGAGAGTGCTTCTACCTTCTCGACACCTTCCGCACAGACAGCGATACCAACCTTCTTGCAGTATGTAACGATGAATTCGATCAGTGCTTTGTCCTTCGGTTTCTCCGTGATGCTCCGCGTCATCGTGTGGTCAAGCTTCACCATGTCGGCAGGAATGTCTTTGAGTACGGTCAGCGATGCATAGCCGGTTCCGAAGTCGTCAAGCGCAATGCTGATCCCCGCATCCTTGAACGTCTGCAGGACGTCCGATAGAAATGACGTCTGCTCCACACGACAGCTCTCCGTCAGTTCCAGCATGACCGCATCATGCGGAAGCTGATAATGATCGAGCCGTTCCACAACATAACCTAAGAGCTCCGGATCTTTGAACTGTACATGAGACACATTGATCTGCAGACGCTTTAACGGCATATGTCCAATCTGCTCCCGCCACCTGGCAAGCGTCTGTAATGATTGGTCGATCACCCATTTTCCAACCCGGATGATCTCCTTGGAATTCTCCAGAATCGGAATAAAATCCATCGGTCCTATCACACCGAATTCCGGATGAGTAAAGCGGAGTAATACTTCCGCTGCATCACAGACCTCGCTCTTCGTCTCCACGATCGGCTGCATTACAATACGGAAACCCTTACAGTCTTCCTCCACGCACTCCCGGATTGCCTCCTTCAGACGTGTCATATATTTCTTCTGTGCAAATAATTCCTTGCTGTAGAATACAACATCATCGGTATTCGTCAGCTTTGCATGATCAAGGGCGTAAAACAGGTTACTTTGAATCTGGTCTAAGAACTCCCCATCTTCAGGGAAGAACGCTGCCGCTGCCTTAAACCGCAGGTGTACCACCTGCCCGGACACGACCAGATTCCGCATAAAGCTGTCTACGAACTTCTTGTATTCTACAATACGCTCCACACCTGCATCCTGCATGACAATCGCAAAATTCGCTCCGTCCATCCGAAATACATGACAGTTGTGGAGCACACCCTCACGCAGCTTCTCTCCGATCAAGGCGAGCACCTTATCACCATAAGCATAGCTGTATTCTGCATTGATCCGCTTGAAGTTCTCCAGCCCGATCATGAGAATTCCACCCCGCGCGCGGTCATCCAGCAGACGGTTTAACTCACTCCGGAACTGATGAACGGTCCACAGATTCGTGACTGCATCGATCTTTGTCTGATATCCCATATTCGTGACAAGACCACCAAACCACTCTGCTTTTCCATCCGCATCGTAAGTCATGTATCCACGGCAATTGACCCACACATATTCTCCCTGTGCGTTCTTGATACGGTACTCACAGTTGTGATACGGCGTCACGCCATGGAGAAGCTCCATAAGACTATCTGTATATGGTTCCACATCCTCCGGATGAATCCGGCTGATCCACTCCCGCGTGGAATCTCCGAATATCTCCCCCGGTAATCCGAAATATTCCACTGCCGATGCAGACCAGCGTATCATGTCTTCTTTTAAATTGCCATAAAATAAAAAAGTTTTGCCCGGCGCTTTGGATACCAGGTCAAAATAACGTGACTCGAATTCTGACTTGTCCACTCATACACGCTCCTTCCCTCTTGCTTTTCATTCTCTTGTGTATGCATATCAGAATGTTTACATTTTTTGCATATCTTTTCTTATTTATTATATAGGATATTTTCCAAATAGGCAATACATACTGCCAGAATATGAAAACAATCGTGCAAAACCGTTCCATTTCCCTCCGGTTCCTTCCGATACGAGCGGTACAAACTGTTGAAGCTTGTCCGGGAAAAGCATTTATCTACCGCATCCCGCATATTCGGCAGGACTGCAAGCATATCCCGCATATAAATATGCAACTGCTTTTCGTATCGGATATGCGCAAAAAATCCACTGGTATAGCGCATTGTGTGCGGATACGTGAAGCGGTCTGCCAGATAATGTGTCGCCTTTCCCATCTGGTAATAATCACGCACCGACAGTTTCTCCCGTTTCCGCAGCACGCGGTACACCCGGTTGACAAAAAAACGAGACCCTTCCGCTGTATGCCCACCGATCAGCATACGCCGATGGTCATTCAACGACAAAGGTCCCGCATCTTTTTGTTGTCTATGCGCGCGCAGCAACTGAAAATATCCGTGGATGTATGAACATTTGTTAACATCCGGCATGATATTTCCAATTACAAATGCGTATTTTTTTACCGGTTCTTCTATCTCAAATACACGTGCAAGATAACGCCCTAAGGCAAGATGATCTTTGGTTTGCATAAATCGAATCCCTACTTCTGTTCTTTTATTTCCAGCTCCGGCTGCATCGAAGCGACCTTCGTATTCGCCGGGATGGATGTCGTGACAAAAGAGTTTCCAGCTACAACAGAATTCTCACCGATCACAGTCTCGCCACCTAAGATAGTAGTATTCGCATAAATCACAACATTATTCTCGATCGTCGGATGACGCTTCACACCGGAAAGCAGCTGTCCCTTCCGTGTGGAGAGTGCACCAAGCGTTACGCCCTGATAGATCTTCACATGATCGCCGATCGTCGTCGTCTCACCGATGACGATTCCCGTACCATGATCGATACAGAAATATTCACCGATTGTCGCGCCCGGATTGATGTCGATTCCGGTCAGTCCATGTGCATATTCCGTCATGATACGCGGAATATACGGTACATTTAACTCATACAGGACATGTGCATACCGATATACAAAAATCGTAAAAATCCCCGGATAGGAAAGGATGATATCCTGGTGGTCCTTCGCCGCCGGATCACCGTTAAACTCCGCATCCACATCCTTTAAGATCATCGCCTGAATGTCCGGGATCTTCGCGATAAATGTTGATGTATACTCCTCCGCTTTCGCCCGGATCTCTGCATCGGCAAGCTCCTTGTTATCGAACTTCAAGGCGACACGCACCTGCTTAAACAGCCGTTCATAGAGGATTGCCAGCGTGCTTCCCGCGAAATTATCCTTGGAAACATATGCCATATTTTCAGAGCCGAAAAATCCCGGAAATGTGACCGTGCGCAGCCCTTCTATGATCGAAATGATTGCGTCCCGGTTCGGTACACAATCGCCGAGTGACATATCAAAAATCTTCTGTGCTTCGTAGTTTTCCTTCAGGCGCGCGGTTGCCTCCTGAATGGTTTTATTTACAATTGTTCCCATGACCTGCCTCCAATATCTATTCAAATCATAACCACCTCACACCCTCAGATGCATATGCCGGTCTGCATTTTATACCGGACACATATATTGCAATTCTGTTCATACTATATTATGATATAGAAAAATTGCGCGGATGTGCAATGACTATTTATATTTTCAATATTTATACTATACTATTATAAAACAAAAAAGTCCAAGGAATTTTTCGGAGGAACTATGAATAAGAAAGCATTGATCGCTATGAGCGGCGGTGTCGACAGCAGCGTGGCGGCCTTTCTGATGAAGGAGCAGGGCTACGAATGCATCGGTGCCACCATGAAATTATATCAAAACGATGACATCGTCATCAACAAGGAACACACCTGCTGTTCCTTAGACGACGTGGAGGATGCCCGTGCTATGGCACATTCAATGGGCATGGATCACTACGTCATGAACTTCAAGGAACATTTCAAGGAACAGGTCATGGACAAGTTCGTGCATTGCTACGAATGTGGCATCACACCGAATCCCTGCATCGACTGTAACCGCTATTTGAAATTCGAATATCTGTACCAACGGGCACAGGAGCTTGGAATGGATTACGTTGTCACCGGACATTATGCGCAGATTGTACAGGATGAAACAACCGGGCGCTATCTCTTGAAGAAAGCAGTCGACGCAAGCAAGGATCAGAGCTATGTGCTCTATTCCCTGACACAGGATCAGCTTGCGCACACACAGTTTCCACTCGGCGGCATGCCGAAAAGCGAGACGCGTGCCATCGCGGAAGCACATGGTTTTGTCAATGCGAAAAAGCACGACAGTCAGGACATCTGCTTTGTGCCGGATGGAAATTATGCGAAGTTCATCGAACAGCATGCGTGCAAGACTTACCCGGAGGGCGATTTCGTTGATGTCCACGGCAATGTCTTAGGACGCCACAAGGGAATCATCCGCTACACGATCGGTCAGCGTAAAGGACTTGGACTGGCACTGAAAGAACCGATGTATGTCATGGATGTTGACATCGAGAAAAATCAGGTTGTCCTTGGTCGAAATGAAGATCTCTTCTCAAAACGCCTTGTCGCAGATGATGTGAATCTCATCTCAATCGGCCATATCGATACCCCGATCCGTGTCACTGCGAAGGTCCGCTATCGTCACACGGAAGCTCCTGCAACTGTGAATCCGCTGCCGGACGGAAAGATCGAAGTCATCTTCGACGAACCGCAGCGTGCGATCACGAAAGGACAGGCCGTTGTTTTATATGATGGTGATATTGTAGTCGGCGGCGGCACGATCTGTGAGACAGAAAAACTATATTAAACTATTTTCTGCATAAAAAGAACTCGTAACAATTACATGCACACGCAAGCATGTTTGTTTACGAGTTCTTTTCTATTTCATTATACTTGATAGTCCTATATTGGAATTATAATTGACGTTCTGCATCTTCAACTCCACCATATCCATACAGGCATGCCATATAATTCATGATGTCGTACGTCAGGTTGCCGCCTGCCTGTGCGATATCGGTCACAAATTTGCCAAACAGGATAAACGTCCGGTCTCCATAGGCAGCAATGTCTCTGCGCAGTGCCGATTCGATCGTCTCCTGTGCATCATTTGTATAGATAAAACGTACATAACCTGCCATCTTCGGATAATTCTCGATGAATTTCTGCAGCCAGTCTAACTGGATCTGCACCAGATCCTCTTCGATGCCAATCCGTTTCTCACTCCGCTCTACCTGCAAAGCATTTCCTGCCTTACAATCCTGCAGATAGCTTGCAAGCAGATCATTCGTCCAAGCCAGATACCGGCTCTTCCGCATGATGAAGAATGTATTCCAGTCGTCCGGATAGATGGTACTTCCAAACAACTTCCACTCCGCATCTATGATTGCCGCAATCGTTTCCTCGCGGTCAAATGGCGTTTCATTGCTCCATTCACGTGCCAGTCCCATCTCTTCTTCGAGGTCATATTTTGATTTTTCTGTTGTCTTTTCTTTTGCCGCCTGCTTCAAATCGTTTACATACTCGCGGTAGTTTGCTTCCATCTCGGCATCCTCCACGGCACCGAAATCACCGCGATCCACACGCTGTACCAGATCCTGCGCATATACATCAAGGAATGTATCTGTCCCTTTCACTACGCCCTGCATTTTAAGCTCCATCAACAGATATTCTGCAATATCCTCAAAGCAGGACACAATCTCGTCTTTATAATTCGTCTCATACGCGCTATACGTACGTCCTTCCCACGCAGCTGCCTGATTCGGAATCACTGCGATCCGGTCAAGGATCGGAGCCACGCTGTCAATGAGCGACAGGCTCTGCATGCCTTTCCGCATCCATTTATAATAAGGTGCATACTTCTGATTCAGCAGATAAATGATCTCCATCGTGTACTGCATGCCCTTTGCCACGCAGAGATTCGCGGTCACATAATCCTGTCTTGCCATCATACGTGCATAATTCGTCTGCGCTGTCTGCGCAAATCCATGCAGTTTCTCTGCCAGACGCATCATCCATACCTTTGTTGGATAATACTCAAGCAGACTCTCCCGTATCTTTGTAAATGCACCGGCATCATCGCGGAACACCATTCCATTGGTCGCCGCCGCCAGCTTCTCTTCTGAGATCTGCCGCCAGCTATCCGGGAGAATATAACCACCCTCTGCGGTTTTCTGTACCTTCACGCCAAGCAGATTCTCATAGAACTCGCGCACAGAGGAAACACCTCTTCTATGTGACAGCACCTTGTTGACCGAGTTTGTCGGTGCTTCAATTCCATTTTCACGTAAGAATTCATCGCCAAAATCAACCAGAAGCTGCTCATACGATTTCTGCAGCATACCTCCGATACTCCGGTAATCCTCCTCTGAAAGCCACAGACAGAATCCCAATGCAAAATCATGATCGCGCGAAATGGCATCGTCATAGCCAAAGCATTCCGAACCCTCTCCGACAAGTCCGACGGCAATCCGTGCCTCGTAATTCGGAAATTCCTCATGGATCATCTTCGCACCATGCAATTCATAAAAACGCTTGCAGATATGCAGCCAGTTATTCTCTGCATTTGGCTGAACCGTATCCTCCGATAATGTATCCACATAATCGGACTGTCCCTGTGCCGCTTCCTTGGTCCCGATTTCCTGCGGCACTGTTTCCGCCTGCACTTCTCCCATATGCACAATATTCGTCAGATATTTTACAGAAGGATTTGTTTTCATATCCGCAGTCAAAACTGCCGTCTGTTCTTCTTCCTCTTCCTTCTTCATTTCCTCGGCATAATATTTCGCCTGCTTATAACGCTCTTCGATTTCCAGATATGCATTCGATTTTCCGACGTGCTTTTCCATTTCCTGCATCGCCTGCATATAATAATCCGCTCCCTGCACATACGCTTCACGCATGCAAAGTGCATCGCCCATCATCGCAAGTGCCGTACTGTAATGGAAATCGCGTTTTCCATCCCATTCAAAGATACGGAGCGCACGCTCCAGACATTGCAGTGCTTCCTCATACATGGTGGATGCCGTTGTGCCATCTACCCGCTGTCCATTTGCGCCCATGGCGGCACCGCCTGCGAGCTGCAGCAATACCTGTGCCAGATTGCACCGGGTCGTTGCCTGCTCCATCCATGCATTCTGCTGTAGATCTACGACCGCAAGTGCCCGTCGGAATGTCTCTTCTGCCTTCTTCAGCTCGCCACTTCCCTGGTAGACAAACGCCCAGTTATTATAGAGTGTCGCGAACCGGTAATCTCCCGCAGAAAGCTTTTCCCGGTAAAGTACCTCCACACGTTCAAACAAATTCTGTGCTTTCATATAATAGCCAAAGGTACGATACGCATTTGCCACATTTAACAGGCTCGTTGCATATTCTACCGTGCCTTCCATACCCATCTTTACAAGTATGTCTTCAATATCTGCACAATACCGAAGTCCCTTTGCATTCTGGTTCGTATCCCTGCATAACCCCATCATTTCATTCAGCAGAGAAAGTGCCGATGCATAATCCCGCTCATCCATCGCCACTTCAATATTGGTCGTCAGAAACTCCTCTATATCTTCCAGAGAATGTGTTCCAAACATATTGTCATAATCCATCAATACCTGATTGATATCCATCAGTCGTACCTCCTCTTTTCCCCGAATGTTCTTATGCACACGCTTTTTGCTGCATTGCATCCACAATGCGGTTTCGCACCAGCTTTGCAATCTGATCCGTTGTAAGCCCCTCATACTCTTCCGGATAAATCGCTGGCAGGAAATGTACCTGTGTCTTTACACGCCGCAGAGAATTGATCTCAAATGGTTTATAGGAATCTACCAATAACACGGGAACAATCGGACAATTCGCACGCACTGCACATTTAAATGCCCCCGGCATGAATTCCTTGATCGCATTCCGGTTATGGAAATACCCGCCCTCTGGAAATACAATGTACCGTCTGCCTTTTTTTACTTCTTTTGTCACTTTCCGGACCGCCTCTACCTGACTTTTGATATCTGTCTTATCAATCCGGCAGCCGTCGATCAATGTAATAAACTGATCGACAATAATCATCTTCGAACGCTTCGCATCCATCATAACCGTACAAGGTTTCTTATGGGCGTCCATAATTCCAAGCGCATCGTATTTACCCTGATGATTGGCATATAACACATATCCGCCCTCCGCCGGCAGATTCTCCACGCCAGTCACACTCGTCCGAATCCTGCCATTTCGTTTCATGACATGAATCACATGAAGTGCCACGCGATAACGGTCTGCCTCGGAATAGCGTTCCGTATTTTTCTCTATATAACTTCCCTTCGCCAGATAGTAAATAATATATGGCAAAGAGATAATAATCACATACCAGAATCGTAGCATTTTCTCTCTCCGTCAAAAAAATAAAAGGATCTTGTCAAAGACCCTTTTATTGTAACACTGAATTGTTAGAAATAGCAAACCTTTTATGTATTTATTCGCTTTGTTTTGACTTATAATATTCATCAAACAGCTTATTTGCCGCATCCAATGTCTTGTTGCTGATATCCGGCAGATCTTTGCCCCATGCAGCAGTTGCCTGTTTAAAGCCTTTTTCCATTGCTTTCTGCATTTCGCGCATCTTGTCCTCATCGTCACCGGCGAGAGCACTTGCAAAATCAAACAATCTCTGCGAGGTCTGCTTCACGCCCCAATATCCATCGTCGGAGATATCTTCCTGTGCCTGTGCTTTCGTTGCTGCATCCACAGTGAAATTTCCGTTTGCAAAGATCTTCCAGATGGAATCGTCTCCGTTTGCAATTCCGTACATCCCAGCCTGCTTACCAAGCATCTGAGATACAAGATTTGTAAGACTGTTCTGTCTGCTTTCCTGATCCGCTTTGAGCTGCTTTACCAAAGCTGCGCGGTCTTCCTTGCTCATCTTGTTGATGGAATATGGTGCCTTGGCACTTTCCTGCGCGCTCTTCTCGTAAACCGCATCTTTCTCTGTCTCTGCAGAAGCCTTCTTCTCGGATGTCTCCGCAGCCTTTGCAGTTACACTATAATCAGAAACGGTTTCACTTGCAGCCTGCATACCTGCCATTGCATTTACTGTCATTCCCATGTTCTTTTGCTCCTTCCTTAGAATCATACGCACTTCCTTGTGCTTTTGGAGATGGAACCCCCATCTCTGTTTATATTATCGGTCATTTACCATGGATTGATAACAATGTGTCCGCGAATTTATTAATGAAATGGGCGAATCCGATAGGTAACGCCCAGTTCGTCACAGATTGCCTGACATTTTGCCTCTTCTTCTCTCGTGATCGTCGTCTCCACGGTACTTAATACCACCTTCGGCACATACCTTTTCGCATCCTTTGCGAACTTCAGCATCGCCTCAAAGGAACCGTCCCCGAATTTACTCCGCACAATCTCCTGATACCGCTTGGCATCCGGTGTGTTCAGACTGATAGAGATTGTGTCGATCAGACCTGCAAGCTTCGGTGTGATATCTTCGTTCCAGATCAGATCTCCGAGACCGTTTGTATTGATACGGATCGGCTTATCATAATGTGCTTTCAGATATTTTGCAATCTCAAGCAGTGCATCCAGCCGTTCCGTCGGCTCACCAAATCCACAGAATACGATTTCTTCATACGGCGCAACATCCGTTTTCTCAAACTCTGCAATCACTTCTTCCACACTCGGCTCATGCTCCAGCCACAGAGGTGCATCATTTACCTCTGACACATGATCACGGGTCTGTCGTTCACAGAATGTGCATGCACACGGACAACGATTTGTCAGATTCACATACAATCCGTTATGCACTTTATATAATATCGTCATTGCTTTTCTTACTTCACTACTCATTCTTCTCACCTGTCAATCTCACATTACTTTCAAACATACGGTTAAATCCAAGCCATTCCGTCTTGTCTTCATTCTCCCGGATAATCTCGGTAAATGTCTGCAACTTCGCATCCATATTATCGGCATGTGCGAGTGCCATCGCCTCGATCAATGCTGGTTTCTTCGGTGAACCATATTCCAGTTCCCCGTGATGTGCCAGGATGCAGTGCTTCAGCTCATTTGCAAGCTTCGGTGGAAATCCTGGAATCTCACGCACCTTATCCGCAATCATCATCGTACCCATCACAATATGTCCGACTAACTGTCCCTCGTCGGTGTAATCGTTCTGTGGGAAATCGGAAATCTCATCGACCTTACCGATGTCGTGACAAATCGCTGCTGTCACAAGTAAATCATGATTGACAACCGGATAATTCGCTGCAATATATTCACATAATTTTGCAACCGATAAAGAATGTTCCAGCAGACCGCCTATAAATCCATGATGAATGGACTTCGCTGCGGAATGCTTCTTGAACTTCTCTGCAAATTCCTTGTCCTCAACAAAGAACATTTCCAATAGTTTATGTAAATACTGATTTTTTACACCCTGAATCAGTCCCAGTAATTCCTGATACATCGTATCAATATCTTTCGTTGAACATGGCATATAATCTGTCACATTGTATTCGCCTTCATCCGCCACGCGCACACGCTTGACATTTAACTGCAATGCTCCGTTAAAGCTCGTTACCTGTGCGTCAACACGAATATAGTCCATCGGCTCGAAATGCGCAATCGCATTCGAAAGCTCCCAGATCTTTGCATCGACCGTTCCGGTCTTATCCTGAAGCTGCAAAGAGTAATATGTCTTTCCAGCCTTTGTCTTTGCTACCACTTTATTCTTACAGAGATAGATTTCCGATACCATCTCTCCATCACGCAATTCTTTGATATAATTCATGCTCTTTCTTCCTCCATCCTGCGCTTCACTCTTTCCTATTTATATCACTTATATATACTTTTCGCAAGGGAGGATTCCTCCGCCTTCTTCGTCTTCGCACGTTCTTCCTGTATGTTCATTGGCTCCATATTCTCAAACCATTTTCCCATGCTCCCGCCTCCGATCATAAACCATAGCATACGACTTCTGAAAATGTAAAGCGTAAGTTTGGAACATTTGGAAAAAGCGAGGAAATATGCGGGTTTGAAGGAAATAATATTTTTATTTATGCACATAATAATGTTAAAAACGGAAGGCGTACTTTGCTATTGAAGTACACCTTCCGCATTTTTTATTCTTATTCTTCAATTACATAATTATTACTTCTTGATATAAGCCTTTGTATTCACAGACTGAATATTCTTATAGTTGTTCGCCGGTGCTGCGCCACCCTTCGGTATAAGTACAATCTGGATTCCCTCCAGACGTTTCGCAAGACCGGCAGTTCCTGCCTCTTCTCCGTTCTTCGCCCAGCCAAGCCAGCCGTAAGACTGTGCATGTACACGATAATATACATCAAAGCGGTTTGCCATCTCGCCATAAAGCTTGATCTGAATTGCTTCCAGCCGCTTTGCTTCTCCGCTTGTTCCGCTCATCGCACCATTCGTTACCGGATTCTGCCAGCCAAAGGACTGGACGTGAGTGCGGTAGGAAGTAGTAATTTTCCCCTCTACATCTTCAAATATATAGCCATATTCCTTGGCATAAGACTCTGCGTACGAACCAGCATATCCCCGGATAGTTTTAAGATTCACGCACCCCCAAAAAGCACTATTCTCTATTTTCGTCACGCTTTCCAATCGTTGTTACTCCATCTGGTATAACAGCATACTCCAATAAAGCGCAATAATAAAATGCCTCATCACCTATTGTTGTCACACTGTCTGGTATTACAATACTTTTTAATAATCTACAATCCGCGAACGCACACTCGCCTATTTTCTTTACACCATCCGGGATCTCTACCGTTTTCAATTCTGTCTTGCTTTGAAATGCCCTATCCCCAATCTCGGTACATCTGCTTGGCATTACGACATCTGCACCGTTTGCCTTATATTTTGTAATCTTCGTTCCATCCCACTCAAAATCTGCTTCACTCGTCTCAGCTATATCTGCAACTACCATTTCTGTCGGTTCTTCCGCCGACACCGTCCCCACCGGAACGTTTACCAGCAAGCTGACGCCCATACATGCCGCCAGCGCAAAGCCTGCAAATCTCTTTGTTCTTCTCATCTTTTTTCCTCCTCTTCTGCTCTCCATATACATAATTTCTTCTCTCCCCACGCACAATAATTAGTAAAAATATTTACTAATTAGGATAGTACATTTCTTTACTATGCTATTGTGTAAACAAGGTGAAATTATGGATAATAAAAAATATATTGAACGAATCAAAAATTTAAGAGAGGATCATGACTACACGCAGGAATATGTCGCTAACTATCTTGGCACATCCCAGACAATGTATGCCCGCTATGAGCGCGGTGCCAACGAATTGCCAATCCGCCATCTTCTATCCCTGTGCAAATTGTATCATGTTTCCTCCGACTATATACTTGGACTGAGCAATAAACTCTAAGTCCTTGTTTTGAATCGTCAATCTGTCTTTAATTTTAGTAAATATATGTACTAAAGTCAAGTCGATTTCTTGTAAGTCTTCTAAATATATGCTATCTTAATTTTATACTATTTTTTAAGGAGCGTGATTCTATGAATTGTCCAACATGTGGAGCAACACTTACAGACGGCACAACGATCTGTCCTACCTGCGGAGCAGCGATCTCCCAGCCGGCAGATTTCAACCAAATGCAATATCAACAGCCTGAGACAAACTTCAATCAGGCACAGTATCAGCAGCCTCAGGCAAACTATAATCAGCAACCATACCAGCAGCCTCAGGCAAATTTCAATCAGGCACAATACCAGCAGCCTCAAGCAAACTATAATCAGGCACAGTATCAGCAGCCTCAGGCAAATTACAACCAGATGCCATATGCAAATTCTGCTGCCTATGCCCCAGCAGGTGCTAAGTACAAGCGGAAATTCAATGCCGGACATTTTGCAGTGATGGGCGGAAGCCTGCTCTGTCTGATCTCCGTCTTTCTTCCGTTCCTGTCTGTTTCCCTTTTTGGATACAGTGAATCAATGTCGTTATTTAAGGACGGCGAAGATGGCGTCATCTTTTTGATAACTGCAATCGTGATCATTGCATTGTCTATGCTGCGGGTAAATACATTGAATATTATCCTGACCCTGATTCAGGGAATTTTCGCAATTTATGAAACTATGAGCGCAAAAAGCGAACTTTCCGATTATGGTTCTATGGTTCAATATGGTGCTGGTTTCTATCTGCTTTTGATCGGTGGTATCGTTGCATTTGTCGGTGCCATTATCGGCTTGGTTCTTCATATCAATGCAAAGAAAGCATTTAATCAAGCCTAACATACTTTTATAAAAGGAATAAACCATGAACAAACGAAGCTTACGCATACTAGAGTTTAATAAAATACTGTCTATGGTGACAGAATATGCGACCTCCCCTATGGCAAAACGCCGGGTGGACCGCATGAAACCCCAGCGTGACATCGAACAGATCCGAAAATTACAGGAAGAGACAAACGATGCACTGAACCGTCTGAACCGCCATGGAAATATCAGCTTTTCCGGGTTATGCGATATCGGTGCATCCATCAAACGGCTGGAGGTACAGGGTACCCTTACTTCGAAGGAACTTCTGGACATCGCAGCCGTCTTACAGGTTGCAAAAGCAGCCAAACAGTACGGCGACGGTTCCGATCTGACCGAAGCACTCGCCAGCCGGAATCAGGAGCCTGTTTCACAGACTACCTTCGATTCCCTGACCGAACGTTTTAACATGCTGCTGCCATTGGAACACATCGCATCCGAGATCAACCGCTGTATCTTATCAGAAAATGAATACGCCGATGATGCAAGCTCAGGCTTGAAGAACATCCGCCGGGAAATCCGTCTCACCAATGACAAGCTGCATCAGCAGTTGGATAAGATTATCAAAAGTGACGCGAACCGTGACCAGTTGCAGGATTCTCTGATTACCATGCGAAATGGAAGATACTGTATCCCAGTCAAGCAGGAATACCGTTCAAAATTCCCGGGCATGATCCACGATCAATCGTCGACCGGCTCCACGCTTTTCATCGAACCAATGGCTGTCGTCAATCTGAATAACCAGATCAAGGAGCTTGCGAACGAGGAATTATTAGAAATCGAGAAAATACTGGAGAGCCTGAGTGCGCAGGCAGCTACTTATGTCTCTGACATCGCCTACGATCTGGAATTACTGACCGATCTGGATTTTATATTTGCAAAGGCGAAATTCGCCCGCGCAACAAACAGCACAAGACCGATCTTTAACACCGACGGTATCATTGATATCCGACAGGGCCGTCATCCATTGCTGGAGAAGCACACGGTTGTGCCAGTCGATATCCGGCTTGGCGAGACATACAACTTGCTCATTATCACAGGTCCAAATACCGGTGGTAAAACGGTTTCCTTAAAGACACTGGGATTGTTTTCTCTCATGGGACAGGCAGGTCTGCATATCCCGGCGATGGAGGAATCCCGCCTGGCTGTCTTCGACGATATCTTCGCAGATATCGGTGATGAGCAGAGCATCGAGCAGAATCTGTCGACGTTCTCCTCTCACATGAGCAACATTGTTTATATCGTGCAGCATGCAACCCCGAACACACTATGCCTATTCGATGAGCCGGGCGGCGGAACCGATCCGGTCGAGGGTGCGGCACTGGCAGTTTCCATCTTAAATTATCTGAAAAGTATGGGTGCCCGTTGCATGGCGACGACACATTACAGCGAATTGAAAACCTACGCCCTTTCCACCGATGGAGTAGAAAATGCATCGTGCGAATTTGATGTGGCAACTCTGCGTCCAACCTACCGTCTGACAATCGGTATTCCGGGCAAATCCAACGCATTTGCCATCGCAAGCAAGCTTGGTCTGCCAGATTATATCATCAACTCCGCAAAGGATCAGATTGACAGCGATGCGATCGACATGGAAACCCTGCTCGCGGATCTCGAAGCAAGCAAGCGATCCATGCAGGAGGACGAAAAGGCAATCGAGGCATATAAACAGGAAATTGAATCTCTGAAGGAATCCTTGCAGAAGAAGGAAGAAAATCTCGATACGAAGAAAGCCGAGATTCTGAAAAAAGCAAGGGAAGAAGCCAGAGACATAATCGAGGACGCCAAGGATGTGGCGGATCAGACAATCCGCGATTACAACAAATGGCGCAATAACCCACACAAGGCCGACATGCGCACGATGGAAGAACAGCGCAGCAAGCTTCGAAGCAAAATCAAAGATTACGAGAAATCCGGTGCATCCGAGACAAAGAAACAGACCTCAAACCATAAAGCATCTGATTTCCATATCGGGGATACCGTGCAGGTACTCAGCATGGGAACACGCGGTACAATCACAAAACTGCCAGACAACAAAGGCATTGCAGGCGTACAGATGGGTATTTTAAATTCTATGTTGCCGATTTCCGACCTGCTGATTATCCCGGAAAGTACCGTATCAGTAAATGGAACAAAACAAAAATACAGCGGCAAACGTGCAGGCGGAGATCATACATCCGTCAGCAAATCTATGACATTCTCTCCGGAACTGAACGTCATGGGTAAAACAGTCGATGAAGCATGCTTTGAGATCGACAAATATCTGGATGATGCAGTTCTGGCACACATTTCCCGTGTCACGATCATCCACGGAAAGGGAACCGGTGCCCTGCGCAAAGGCATCTGGCAGTATTTAAAGAAACATCCACTGGTGCAGTCCTATCGTTCCGGCGAATTTGGCGAAGGCGAATATGGCGTTACCATCGTCGAATTGTAGACGAGTTACAACCATACAACACACTTTTATTGGAGGGGAACATGGAGAAACAACGAATCCTGATCGTCGATGACGACGAAAATATCGCAGAGCTTATCTCTTTGTATTTACTAAAGGAATGCTTTGCAACTGAAATCGCATACACAGGCAAGGACGCACTTGCACTCGCAGCCACCTTCAATCCTGACTTGATCTTATTGGATATCATGCTCCCGGATATTGATGGCTATGAGGTCTGCACGGAAATCCGCAAGACACGCCAGACACCGATCATCATGCTTTCCGCGAAGGGGGAAGTGTTCGACAAGGTGCTCGGCTTAAAGCTCGGCGCCGATGACTATATGATCAAACCGTTTGATTCCAACGAACTGGTTGCAAGAGTCAAAGCGGTTTTGCGTCGTACCGTTATGACCCAGGCTGTAACCACTGCTGCACCTGTAAGCATCGCTGAAGTTACCGATCATCAGGGTGAATTCGTCGAATATGACGGCTTACTTATCAATATGACCAACTACACTGTAACTTTGGATGGTGAATCGGTGGAGATGCCGCCGAAGGAGCTGGAGCTTTTGTATTTTCTTGCCAAACGTCCAAACCAGGTATTTACACGTGATCAGCTGCTTGACCGTCTCTGGGACTACGAATATGCCGGAGACTCGCGAACGGTAGACGTCCATATCAAGCGTCTGCGTGAAAAACTGAACGAAAATCACAACTGGTCAATCTCTACGGTATGGGGCAAAGGTTATAAATTCGAGGTAAAGTAACATGACATTACGCCACTCTCTGTTTGATAAAATATTCATAAGTTTTTTGGTTATTTTTACGGTTTGTTTTGGATTTATCGTCCTCTATGCCTCCAACGTCACACGAAGCATGCTTGTCGATGACCGAACAGAAGTACTGACAAATGAAGCATTTTTAATCGCGGATCAGACAGTCGCAGGATATGTGCAGGGCGTTTACACCAAAGATGAATTGCAAGAAAGTCTACGCTATTACAGTGACAAACTGAATGCCAGCATCTGGGTTACCGATGAAAAAGGCATCATCTATGGATTTGCGAATGCAGACGGACATCCAGATAACCCCAAAAATATATTCCTCGTTGACCCGGATTTTGATATCTACACCGCGCAGTCTTTTAATGGCAAATTTTACAATACGTTCAAAAGCAACGTTATTTCTGTTGCCATTCCAATCCATATTAACAACCAGCCAAACGGTATGCTATTGATTCATTCTACGGTGGAACAGCTGCAGAATATTCAGGAAAAAATCGTAAAACTGATTTATGCACCGTATCTGTTTATGATTATCATTTCCTTTGCCCTACTTGGTATCATCTCGGGTAAAGTCATGCGTCCAATCCGGAAAATCAACTCCGTAGCAGAGCAATATTCCACTGGTAACTTCGACACGCCAATGGATATTCATTCCAACGACGAGATTGGTCAGCTTGCATCCACACTTGAATACATGGCTTCAGAACTGGCAAAACTGGACGAGTACCGAAAGGCATTTATCTCCAATATCTCACACGATTTCCGCTCTCCGCTCACCTCGATCAAAGGCTATATTGAGGCGATTCAGGATGGAACGATCCCGCCGGAGAAGCAGAGTCATTACCTAGATATCGTCGTGCAGCAGACAAACCGGCTGACAAAACTTACCTCCAGTCTTCTGGAGTTAAATAACTACGATTCCTACGGTATCTGGCTCGTATGCAAGGATTTCGATATTGTCGAGCTTGTCCTATCTGCGATTAACTCCTTTGAGGGGCGCTGTATCGAGAAGCAGATTGCGATCCGGTTAAATAATCACACCGAACATTCGATTGTTCATGCAGACAAGACAAAGATCGAGCAGGTCATCTACAATCTGCTTGATAATGCAATCAAATTTACGCCAAATGGTAAATCAATTTACGTGACATTGTCGGAAAAACATGATAAAATTTTTGTATCTGTGAAGGATGAGGGATGTGGTATTCCGAAGGATTCCCTGAACCGTGTATGGGTTCGTTTTTACAAGGCGGACCGCTCCCGTGGCAAAGACAAACAGGGAACCGGACTCGGACTTGCGATTACCAAAGAAATCATCAAGGCACATAATGAGAATATCAATGTTGTCAGCACCGAGGGTGTCGGAAGTGAATTTACATTTTCACTGTCCAAGGCAACAACAGATTCCGAACAATCATAAGAATAACCGGTCTTATGCAAACCGCAAATTTATATGGCCGGATAAGGGGAGGTATTTATGTTTAGTATCAACAATCTTTTCAACAACGCCAACATGCAGTGTATCAACCAGCTCGGACAGTACCGTGTTTTTGAACACCAAAAGGATCTGTCAGTTTCTCCATACAACGCAGAAACTGCATATTTTTCTGCTGAGATGAATGTACGCCGCCGTCAGGTTTTGGTCGAGCTGAACAACACATCCTGCAAATTACAGGCAGGTGCCATGCAGTGGATGCTCGGAAATGTATCCATGCAGTCCGGTGTAAGTGCCGGTAATTTCCTCGGCAAAGCACTCGGAGCAGCTGTAACCGGTGAGACAATGTCCAAACCAGAATACACCGGTCAGGGTTATGTTATGTTAGAGCCAACCTACAAGCACATCCTGCTTGTCGATGTGGCACAGTGGGGGCAGATCGTACTCGATGATGGTTTATTCCTTGCCTGTGACAGCACATTGCAGCATAAGGTTGTCAGCCGTAAGACACTTTCCTCTGCTGCGCTCGGCGGAGAGGGCTTATTTAACCTGAGCCTTTCCGGACAGGGTATCGCTGTATTGGAAAGTCCGGTTCCACAGCAGGAGCTTATCATGTTCAATCTGCAGGATGACGAGGTTAAGATCGATGGAAATATGGCAATCGCATGGTCCGGCTCTTTGAATTTCACGGTTGAAAAATCTTCAAAATCGCTGATCGGTTCGGCTGTTTCCGGCGAAGGTCTGGTCAATGTATACCGTGGTACCGGCTCGATTCTGATGGCACCAACCGCATAAGGGGGGAGGGTACATATATGGTAAGTCAAAGCTTATTAAATAACACAAATGTACAGGTTACCTCTGCTCTTGGCGGCATGCAGGTACTGGAATATGTGCAGGATATGAGTGTCAGCCCATCTACCTCGAAACTGCAGTACTACATGTCCCGCATGAATGTGAACAAGCGTCAGCTTCTGCTTAATCTGAACGGAAATGGTTACACCGTTCAAGCCGGTGCCATGCAGTGGACGGCAGGTCAGATTCAGATGGAAAGCGGCGTCAAAGGTGTTGGCGGTTTCTTAAGTGGTATGGCTAAAGCCGCCGTTACCAAAGAGACGGTTGCCAAGCCTATCTACACCGGCTATGGTCAGGTTATGTTAGAGCCAACCTACCGTCACATCCTGCTCACGAATCTACAGGAATGGGGAGGCAGTGTTGTCCTAGATGACGGATTGTTCCTCGCCTGTGACAATACCGTTACACAGAAGGTTGTTGCAAGAAGTAACCTCTCTTCTGCTGTATTTGGCAGAGAAGGTCTGTTCAACTTAAGCTTGAATGGTACAGGTATCTGTGCTTTGGAAAGTATCGTTCCAAGAAATGAGATTATCGAGGTTGTACTCGACAACGATATGATGAAGATCGATGGAAATATGGCAATTGCCTGGTCATCCTCTTTGGATTTTACGGTTGAAAAATCTTCCAAATCTTTGGTTGGTTCTGCTGTATCCGGGGAAGGTCTGGTCAATGTATATCGTGGTTCCGGAAAAATCTGGCTTGCTCCGGTATTGGAGACCGGCGGTTCCGCAGGTGTCAGCAGCCCGCAGAATGCAGGTGAGACAGCTTCGGAAGGAAAGACCGGTTCCGCAGCTGCCCGGAATGATACGATGAGTAAGATTGAGAAGTTCGGGAAGTTTATGGATAAGTTTAGTTGATGCTCAACGGACGAAAAATCAAAACGCATCTGTATATTTAGAATAGAGTACATGTAGATGCAATGTATTGAACCTAAGAATTACTAAATGTTCTTAACAAACATATTCTCAAAATACGCAACCGCAGCCAATTCGCCATCCATGGCTCAGTGGCTGCTTACCTGAACATCGTGTTCAGGTATTGCTTACAAGAAGAAAGAACATTAAGTAATTCTAAGGCTCAAACATATCGCATCTTACATGAAGCTCTATTCTAAATATAGATGCGTTTTTATCTTGTCATACGATACCTCATATCAGAATTATAAATCCGCAACTCTTATATTATCCCGTTCACATCGCAATTATCTGTGTAACATCTGCCTTTCATACTGGTCTTTTTTCTCCTACCTGCTGGCTACATATATGAGTTTATCGAGTATCTGCAGCAGTTCTGCGAGTTCTTTGCGGCATTTCTCCCTGTATTCGTCCAAGCCATCGTTTACATTGATATCTTTCATTTCGAACAGGTCCTCATCATTGTATATTGCAGCAACGAGCTGATTTCCTGCGAATTCCAGATAGGTATCTTTCGGAAGTTGCAGTATTCTGAGGATTGCATCCGGTGGCAATATGCTTCCTGCAAGCTGTTCGTCGGTTGCCAAAGTCGTAAATCTCCGGTCAAAATCTGTATTTCCAAGCCGGATTGCTTCTGCCGGTTTCTTCCCGCCTTTCCGCTCAATGACATGGACGACACCGTCTATATTATGTGGAAGGACTATGGTCACAAATGGTCCCTGGAATCGCGTCACTGCAGAAGATGATCCCGGTCTGTCCGGATCCATGTTGTCGCTTCGCCACCTCAGGCAAAGATCGCAGTACGTGATCTCTGCACCTCTGTAGATCGCATGGAAGTAATCAGAGCCGGTCACTTCATTATATTCCGGCAGGAGTCTGCAGTTTTTCAGGAAATCTTCATTTGTATGCCCGGTCGGCATATATTCCAGTACCTGCATCTGTTCTTCCAACACGCCCCACACGGCACACTGTCCAATCAGCTCCTTCATCTGTTTCTCTATATTTGCAGCAATTAACGCTATGGCAAATCCAATCATAATGGAAACAACCGCAATTCCAGTCAGCCGGTAGGTCCACGTCGAATCTTCCGCCCCGCAGAATGCAGGAATAAACGGTGCTGCCAGCATAGGCAGGAAAACCCAGCAAAGCTTTGTCAATATCTTGTACGTTCGTTGTTTGAATTTGAGCTTTACTTCCAATTCATTCCTGTTTTGACCTTCATCCGTTTTTTCGCTCATATCGTCTTCCTCCCATACTTGCAATGCTCCGCACACTTTAATTGGAGTTTTTCTCTTGTTTCACTATTTTACCCCCAATCCGCTTGATTCTCAACCCTTTCCGATTGGAGCATCTCCCCTATTTCGCCACTTTTGCTCCTATTTTCCTGCTTCTCATAAATTTTCGGTTGGAGCATTTCTTCCTGTTTGAACATTTTTGCCCCAATCCGCCTGTCTCCTCAAAGTACAAAGACGATATCAGAAGTGTATAAAGAAATCCTGTAGTAGCAATCATTCTTTTTATATGTGGATAAAATAAAAAACGCATCTGCGATATAGAAATCCTTGCGGTATATGATACGATTGCAGATTAGAAGTTGTTCGTGTTCTGCTCGCTTTCAGCAATGCTTGAACAGGACGTTCAAGCAAGCAGCCACTGAGCCACGGATGGCGAATTGGCTGCGATTGCGTCCATTAAAACAATCTAAATCAGAACACATACAACTTCTTATCTGCAAATCGTTATATACTGCAAGGATTCTCTATATCCGATGCGTTTTTGTTTTTCTATATCCTCCATGAATGATTGCTATCCAAGGATTTTATAAATTACACTTTCTTTGTCATCTCCAGACGAAGCATCGCACGCTTCAGTGCAAGTTCCGCCCGGTCGATATCCTGCGAGTTGTCGTGGATGCGGCGTTCCGCGCGAATCTTTGCTTCCTCGGCACGATGAATGTCGATTTCATCCGGCCATTCGACCGACTCAGCCAGAATCGTGACAGAATCGCCAAGGATCTCCGCGAAACCGGAATGCAAAGCTGCTTCCTTGTCACCACCATCTTCCCGAATCTTCAGGACACCCGGTGCAACAACCACAGTCATAGGTATATGTTTTGGGTACAGTCCGATGATGCCCTCAATCGTATTAAACTCAAGGAAAGAAGCTTCCCCTTCGTAGAATACCCGTTCCGGTGCAATCACACGAACCATCATTTTATTTTCTGCCATGTATACCACCTAATTTATTTCTACTTCTTGCACTTCGCAAGCACGTCGTCGATACTTCCCGCATTTAAGAAATAGCTCTCCGGAATATCGTCATGCTTACCTTCCAGAATCTCCTTAAAGCTCTGAATTGTATCAGACAGCGGAACGTATTTACCAGGAAGTCCTGTAAACTGCTCTGCAACATGGAATGGCTGTGACAGGAACTTCTGTACCTTTCTTGCCCTGGCAACGACGATCTTATCCTCCTCAGAAAGCTCATCCATACCAAGGATTGCGATGATATCCTGCAATTCCTTATACTTCTGCAGGATCTCCTGTACACCACGTGCCACCTTGTAATGCTCCTCGCCAACCACTCTTGGGTCGAGGATTCTGGATGTAGACTCCAGAGGATCTACCGCAGGGTAGATACCAAGCTCTACGATGGAACGGGAAAGTACCGTTGTCGCATCCAAATGTGCGAATGTAGTTGCAGGTGCAGGGTCTGTCAAGTCATCGGCTGGCACATAGACCGCCTGTACCGATGTGATAGAACCATTCTTTGTCGAAGTGATACGCTCCTGCAATGCACCCATCTCTGTCTGCAGGGTTGGCTGATAACCAACGGCAGAAGGCACACGTCCAAGCAGTGCGGATACCTCCGAACCAGCCTGTGTAAAACGGAAGATATTGTCGATGAATAACAATACATCCTTTCCAACCTGATCACGGAAATACTCTGCCATCGTGAGGCCCGTCAGACCAACACGCATTCTTGCTCCTGGCGGTTCATTCATCTGACCAAATACCATCGTTGTCTTCTCGATAACGCCGGATTCGATCATCTCGTAATACAGGTCATTTCCTTCTCTTGTTCGCTCACCAACACCGGTAAATACAGAATATCCACCGTGCTCTGTCGCGATATTTGTGATAAGCTCCTGAATCAATACTGTCTTACCAACACCGGCACCACCGAACAGACCGATCTTACCACCCTTCTGATAAGGGCAAAGCAAGTCAACGACCTTAATACCGGTTTCCAGAATCTCTGTCTCGGTTGACTGCTCTGAAAACTCTGGTGCTTTTCTATGGATTGGAAGGTAAGTATCTACCTTTGGAGCCGGTTTATTGTCAATCGGCTGTCCCAACACGTTGAACATACGTCCCAGTGTTGCTTCACCGACAGGTACAGTAATCGGCGCGCCGGTACCAACCGCTTCCATACCACGTACGAGACCATCTGTCGGTCCCATCGCGATACAACGAACGGTGTCATCCCCTAAGTGCTGGGATACTTCGGCGTACAGTGTGTCACCGCTCTTTGTGGCAATCGTTATCGCATCATGAATCTCAGGCAGTTTACCTTCGGTAAACTTCGCATCGATAACGGCACCGACAATCTGGGTAACCTTACCTACATTTGTATCTGCCATTTCCTTAATCTCCTTTAACTTATTGCATCAGCTCCGGCAATAATCTCCGTAAGCTCCTGCGTGATTGCACTCTGTCTTGCTCTATTGTACTTGAGTGACAGGCTTCCGATCATATCATCCGCATTGCTTGTCGCGGAATCCATCGCCTGCATTCTCGCACCATTCTCACTGGCTACCGCCTCTAACAGCGCACCATAAATAATGTTGGACATATATTTCGGCACGATCTGGTCTAAGACTTCCTCCTCCGACGGCTCGAAGTTCATCAGCAGCTTATTGTCACTGATTGGCTGCTCCGGTGTAAAATCTTCCTCCCGGATCGGAAGCAGCTTCATAAGCTTTGCTTCCTGTGTCACGGTATTCTTGAAATTCGTATATGCGATATACACCTCACCAATCTCGCCCTTGGAATACTGCGTCAAAAGTTGCTTCGTAAGCTCGGTCGCATCGTCAAACAATGGTGCATTGATGATCTCTGATTCATCCTGATATATGCTGTAACCTTTTCTGGTCAAACCCTCAATACCTTTTTTTCCGATACCATAGATATAGGTATCCTCCTTCGAAAATCCGGCTGCAACAATCTCCTTTACAACATTGTTGTTGTAACCACCGGCAAGTCCACGGTTCGATGTGATCGCGATAACTGCCTTCTTGTCACTGCCGTTTTCCTTCAGGAATTTATGGTTTGGTTCTTTCGTCATTGCAAGGATGGAACATATCGTATCATAGAGCATATTAAAATATGGTTTGTTGCTCTCAGCTCTCCCGCGTGCTTTCTGAAGCTTAACTGTAGAGACAAGCTTCATCGCCTTGGTGATCTGCTGCGTGCTCTGGACGCTTTCTTTGCGCCGCTTAATGTCTCTCATGGATGCCAAGAAAGATCAACCTCCTCGCTCTATTTATTAGAATGTTTCCTTGAATTCCGTAATTGCCTTCTTCAAAGCGTCCTCTAATTCGTCGGACAGCTTCTTCTCCTCGCGGATCTTCTCGAAGATGTCCGGATATTTCGTGGAAATGTATTCGAACAATCCACTCTCAAATTCCAGAATCCGATCTACTTCGATATCAAGCAGATACTTTCTTGTTGCAGCGTAGATGATAACAACCTGTTTTTCAACCGGCATTGGCTTATACTGAGGCTGCTTCAAAATCTCCTTGATTCTTTCACCCTGTGCAAGCTGGTTTCTCGTATCTTCATCAAGCTCGGAACCGAACTGGGAGAATGCGGCAAGCTCGCGGTACTGTGCTAACTCCACACGAATTGGGGAAGCAAGCTTCTTCATGGCACCGATCTGTGCGGCACCACCAACACGTGATACAGAAAGGCCTGCATTTACGGCTGGACGGAAACCGGAGTTGAACATCTCTGTCTCCAGATAGATCTGTCCGTCTGTGATGGAAATAACATTTGTCGGGATATACGCAGATACATCGCCTGCCTGTGTCTCGATGATTGGAAGAGCTGTAAGCGATCCTCCACCGAGTTCATCCGACAACTTTGCTGCACGCTCTAAGAGTCTGGAATGCAGATAGAATACATCACCCGGATAAGCCTCACGGCCTGGTGGTCTACGGAGAAGCAAGGAGAGTGTACGGTAAGCAGTTGCATGCTTCGACAGATCGTCGTATACAACCAATACATCCTTTCCTTCTTCCATCCATTCCTCACCGATCGCACATCCGGCGTATGGTGCAATGTACTGTAATGGAGCTAAGTCGCTGGCGGTACTTGCAACGACTGTTGTGTATGCCATTGCGCCGTACTCTGTCAATGTCTTTACGATATTTGCTACGGTCGATGCCTTCTGACCGATTGCAACGTAGACACAGTTTACGCCCTGCCCCTTCTGATTGATGATCGTATCGATCGCGATTGCTGTCTTACCGGTCTGTCTGTCGCCGATGATCAGCTCACGCTGTCCACTTCCGATCGGAACCATGGCGTCAATCGCCTTGATACCTGTCTGAAGCGGTGTGTCAACCGACTTACGAGAGATAACGCCCGATGCGACTCTCTCAATCTGTCTTGACTTCGTGGTTGCGATTGGTCCTTTGCCATCGATTGGCTGACCGAGCGCATTTACGACACGACCAAGCATCGCATCGCCAACAGGCACTTCCACCACGCGTCCTGTTGTCTTCACTATATCTCCCTCGTTGATATTTTTATGATCACCGAGAAGAACCGAACCTACATTGTCTTCTTCCAGGTTCATAACCATGCCGTATACTTCACCTGGGAATTCCAGAAGTTCGCCCTGCATCGCATTCTCAAGACCGTGAATACGTGCAATTCCGTCCGCTACCTGGATAACTGTTCCAACGTCGGATGTTTCCAGTTTTGTCTCATAGTTCTTAATCTGTTCTTTGATTACGGAACTAATCTCTTCCGGTTTTAAATTCATGGAACACGAACACCTCCTTCTTATGATTGTGCGAGTGCCTTTGACATCGTCTCAATCTTGGTTTTGATACTGCTGTCAACCACTCTGTCATCAATTCGGATCACAAGCCCGCCGATGATGGATGCATCTACCGTATAGGTTACTTCCATCGAAGCGAAATCTGTCGTCTCAAGCAGACGCTTCTCGATTGATGCCTTCTGTGCACCGGTAAGTGCAACCGCACTTGTCACACTTGCAACTCCTATATTTTTTACTCGTTTTACCTGTCTGATAAAATAGTGAAGCACATCTACAATCTTGCTGCCATGATCTTTCTCAACCATGATGCCGAACAATCCGACCATATCCTTTGATACGCGTCCTTTGAAAATGTTATCCACTATCTTCCGCTTCTCGTCCTTGTCAATCTGTGGATGCTTGAGAATGCGGAGCAATTCTTCGTTTTCCTGTAACACTGTCACAAGAGCCTGCGCTTCTTCGTAGAGCATATTCAGACTGCCTTCTTCCAAGGCAAGTTCCAAAAGTGCATCTCCATAGGTTGTTTCTACTTGTCTCGCCATGTATCATCACCCATCTCTTTCAGCGTCTCATCAATCAGAGAAGCCTGTGTGCTCTCATCGAGAGAGGATGCAACGAACTTTCCTGCCATCGCGGTTGCCACGCCGATGATCTCCTGTTTCACCTCATCCTTCACACGTTCTTTTTCAAGCTCGGCTTCGCTGTTTGCTCTGTCGATAATGCGTCCTGCCTCTTCCTTCGCCTCGGCAATGATGTTTTCCTCGTTCTTCACCGCACGTTTTCTTGCGGAAGAAAGGATCTCACCCGCTTCGCTGTTCGCATTTTTGATCTTCTCATCATACTCTGCACGAAGCTTCTCTGCCTCCGCGCGGTCTGTCGCCGCATGGGAAAGGTCATCCTTAATCTTGTTCTGTCTGTCCTCGAGCACCTTGCGCACCGGGTTGATCAGCACATAAGTCAGAAAGATGAAGAGCAGAAATACCGCAAGTCCCTGTATCAGAATATCGAACAGAAGCTGCGCATCCAGACCGAAGATACGGCCCGTCTCCTCTGACAGAAGCGCGATATTTGCAATTCCTGTCATATTTTACTCCTCCTAATTTTGTTCTTACTTGAAAGGCTTAACGAACATCAGAAGAAGTGATACAACCAGACCGTACAGACCGGTTGTCTCGGCTACCGCCTGTCCAAGAAGCATCGTTGACATGATGTCACCCTTTGCACCCGGGTTACGTCCAACTGCGGAAGCACCGTAACCAGCAGCGATACCCTGACCGATACCAGGACCGATACCGGAACAAACTGCAATACCTGCACCGATTGCGGATGCAGCGTTAACTATTGTTTCACCTGTAATACCATTCATGAAATAATTCCTCCGTTTTTCTAAATATTAAATCTTATTACCCTTCTACATTTCGCTTATTTGCAACAAATGTCATCGTCAGCATACAGAATACATACGCCTGGATCACACCTGAGAACAAATCGAAGTACACATGCAGTGCCGATGGAATACCAATCTTTACAAATATCGGCAGCATGCCATAGTAAAGTGCCATCATAACGGTTCCTGCCAGAATATTACCGAACAAACGCAGCGACAGTGATACCGGTGTGGCAAACTCACTGATCACGTTGATCGGGAAGAACAGGAATATCGGATCGAACAGACTCTTGAATGCACCCCATTTCTGGTAACGAATGGATGCGTACTGTATCATGACAAATGATACAAGTGCGATACAGAGCGTCGTTCCGTAATCCGCGGTCGGCGGCCGAAGCATAAACAAGCCGGATATGTTCGAAAAAAGTACAAATATGAACAAGGTTCCGATGTAATTGATATAATGCTTACCAGCTTCTTTTCCCATCGTGCTGTTGACGAACTTGATCAGTGATTCGATGGCAAGCTCGACTCCAGTGGCGAATTTACTTGGGTTATCCCGCGTCTTCAGCACACTTCTTCTGGCACAGATTGCTAAGATCGCAATCACCAGCAGTACAATGAAGGTGCAGACATGGGTGGTGGTAATATATACCGTCGTGCCAAAGAAATGAATCGGATACAGTTCGTGGATATAGAAATCTACATCTTCCGAGCTGTTACTGATTACTTGTATTCCAGTGGCAAACCCACTCCTCATACGCTTTTCCTCCTTTTTTAATTTTTGTCTTTATGTTCTTCCTCAGGTTCTTCAAGCCCAAGGCGAATCAACCATTTCCGCATCTGTGGCTGCAGATAGGCACAGATCTTCGGTTCGATCATGCCAAGTGCCACGCCTGCAAATGCTGTAATTCCAAGATATATAGAACCTACCAGCAAAGCAAGTGTCACAACCATACGCAGCAGACTGTTCACGATTACCTTTTTCTTCGCACCTGCCTCGCCCATATCGAGTGCCTGATCGAGCACATCATAGATATGATAAATGCGCAGTGCCCCGCCGAGATTGCCGACGAGCAGTGCAAGAGCAAAGATATAATATGGACGCATAAAAAATGCACCGATCGCCAGAAAGACGATCATACAGACAGCCATGCCGATATACATTTCCTTCAATATTCTGTGAACCTCTGCCATGCTATGCCTGTCTTTTTGCCTCCACTTACTTGTGTTTATTATCCGAATTATTCAGGAATTTCCGTATAAGAATATACACGGAGCGAAAACCCGCCAGCACACCGATCACGATAAACCATACCATAAAATCCTTCCCAAATATACGCTTTATCAGATATGCGATGCCCATGCTTATAAAGATCGTAACCACCATCGTAAACCCAATCTGCGTGATGAGATACAGCATCTTTAAGACCTGGCTTCTTTCTTTGTTATTCATTAAAACCCTTCCAATACAATCAGATATACACAAAGCTTATTATATAAGATTTTTCCTTATTTTTCAATCATTTATACACCGAATTAAACAGTATTTCAGAATTGTATTTTTCGCGAAAAGGTTGTCATTCCCTAACGATTGATGTAAAATAGCGGCATGGAAACGAAACTATTAAATGGAAATAACAAAGAAGCAATTGCAGAGGCATCGAAAATCCTGCAGGACGGCGGCTTGGTCGCATTTCCGACCGAGACAGTCTATGGATTAGGTGCTGACGCATTAAATGCAGATGCAGCCGCAAAGATCTACGCTGCCAAGGGACGGCCAAGCGACAATCCGCTGATCGTCCACATCGCAGATACCGATGCGGTAGAGAAGCTGGCAGATCTCGAGACGATGAACCGGACACACCCGGACATGGTGAAGAAAGCGCACATGCTGATGGAAGCTTTCTGGCCTGGTCCACTGACGATCATCTTTCCGAAGCTCGCCATCGTTCCAGACGGAACGACCGGCGGACTGCCGACCGTTGCGATCCGGATGCCATCCCACCCAATCGCACAGGAGCTGATCCGCACAAGCGGTGTCTCCATCGCAGCCCCATCTGCAAACACTTCCGGCAGGCCATCACCGACGACCGCACAGCATGTATGGGAGGACATGGACGGCCGCATCGAGATGATATTAGATGGTGGTGCCGTCGGAATCGGAATTGAATCGACGATCGTCGATATGACAGGCACGATCCCAACGATTCTTCGACCGGGCTTTATCACGAAGACGATGCTCTCCGAGATCGTCGGCGACGTGACGATCGATCCAGCTATTATCGAGCCGGACCCGAATCTTCGTCCGAAAGCACCCGGCATGAAATATACACACTATGCGCCACACGGAACACTCAGTATCGTGGAAGCTGTCGCAGACGAATCGGCAAACCGGGCAAGTCTGCATTCCGGTGTCAAGGTCTCCTACAACGCGACCGAAGCGGAAACATTGCGCGTAGCGGAGAAAATCAAGGCACTTGTAAATGAAAAGGAAGCACAGGGCTACAAGGTTGCGATTCTCACAACCAAGGAGCATGCATCCTTATATAAGAACTATTCGCATGTACTGATCGTCGGCGAGGGTAGCAAGGGACAGACGATTTCCGCACGGCTTTATGCCGCCCTGCGTGAATGTGACAGCGAACAGATGGAATATATGTACAGCGAAGCATTTGACCAGAACGAACTCGGTGGTGCCATTATGAACCGGCTGTTAAAGGCGGCAGGACACAGAGTCATCACCGTGTAGATATCATACATGCAAACCACATTAATGTATGATGTACATAATTACAATTCTAAAGCAGACCATCGAAGCACGCCGGCACTTAATGAGCGACTGATTTTGTCGCGAATTTAGTACCGCTGCGTGATGAGCTGAGCGGAAGCGCGTCTGCGTAGAATTCGTAATTATGTACATTCTTATATTTATATATGGTTTGCATGTATTTCATAAAATTACAGGAGGATTTAAGATATGACAATCGCAATTGGAAGTGACCACGGCGGATATGAACTCAAGCTGGAGGTTATCAAGCATTTGAAGGATCGCGGATTTGAAGTGACAGATTACGGCTGTGACAGCACAGCATCCTGCGACTACCCAATCTATGGAAAGGCTGTTGCAGAGGCAATCGCCGCCGGCAAGCAGGATCTGGGTATTCTCATCTGCGGTACCGGTATCGGTATGAGCATGGTTGCAAATAAGGTCGAAGGTGTCCGCGCCGCACTCTGCAGTGACTGTTTCTCTGCACAGGCAACCCGCGAGCACAACAACGCCAATGTACTCTGCATGGGCGCACGTACAATCGGACCTGGTCTTGCACTTATGATCGTGGACAAATTCGTGGATACACCATTCTCAAACGATGAGAGACATGTGAGAAGAATCAAGATGTTCTCATAGACCTGATCAAATCACGTTACACCGTTGTAATCCACGAACCTGTGGTCGTTGAATCGCGGGCAATTCAGGAATAAGGCAGGACGAATATGCAGACGATTATTACAAACCTCAAACGAGCCTCTGTAGAAATCATCCTTCTCTCGCTGTTATGCGAGGAACCGATGTACGGCTACCAGTTGGCACAGGAAATTAAAAAGCGCAGCAATGGACAGTTCTCCCTTATGGAAGCGTCTATGTATCCCGTACTTGGACGGTTGAAAGAGCAGGGCGATGTTACGATGGAGACGGTACAGAAAACACCGAAGTCCAAGCGTGTCTATTATCATATTACCGAGATGGGGCGCAACCATCTGGCGCAGATGAAGCAGATCTTTGCAGATACTGTCGGAATCATCAATACGATCATTCAGGCATAATGTATTATATATTATACAGACGATCGCACAGAAAAAGCGGGTATGCATTTGGCATACTCGCTTTTTTATCTTTTCTTATTTTGCTGGCTTCGGCGTTCCACAGGTACAGGTTGTGACGTATTTTTCATTTTTCTTCCTGCATTTTGCACAGATCCAGATTCTTCCCGACTTCAAATCCTGCCGATAATCACGCTTATTCTGTGCCAGAATGGAATCCACAATCTGTTTCTGCCTTCGTTCTTCTGCCAGTTCTTCCCGCTCCTGCTGTTCAACCAGATCCATAGCCACATCCACCACCATCGGAGGCGGATCTACACGCAATGGTTCCGGTATAAACAAATGCGCAATCTTATCATCCAATGTTGTCTCTGTCTTGTACATGTAATGAGACGGTCTATTCAAGTTTCCTTTTTCGATTGGTTTCGCCTTTATATTCGCAATCGTTGCTATCAACGATAAAACCACAAATACAGCTATCACAATCAAAATAATCATTCCATCTGACATAATTTCACCCCTGTCATTCTTCCGGTAGCTGCCAGTCTGCCAGTGCCTCCCGGTACACCGCAAGCTGCTGTTCATATATTTCTATGGACTGCTTTTGCTGTTCCGATGATGTCTGTAATTCTGCTTTTTCCGCCTGCGCAAGCAAAGCCTCGTAGCAGGCAACCAACCCCTCCAGACTCTTCTTTCCGCCGGCCTCTACATCCAGAATACATTCCGTCTCGGAAACGGCATTCTGATACCAGACGATTGCCTCATCATAATCCATGCTATCTTTATAATAACAGCCAAGCTCATAGCAGATCTCCGCACACGGCGTATCAAGCATATCCCGGAGTGCGTATTTCATAAGCTCCGCGCCGTTCCCCTGCAGTCTTGCCAGATGTGCCAGCACGCAGGCTGCCTCTCTGCCCGCTTCCGCCATCGGATCTTTCTCCCATTCCATCGTGAAGAAATCCTCTGCCCGCTCAAAATCCGGCAGCTCACCACATTTTAGCAGTTCCTTCGCATACATCTTTCGAAGCTTTGGCGACAACGCACCATCCCTTGCATAGATCCGCTCACAGATCTCAAAATCCCGGCTGCCATGGACAGACAATGGCTTGTGTAAGATCTCGATCTCGCTGTCGAACACAACCGGATCTAACCGCACCGTCTCATGCACCGGGTCAATCCACGTAAACGTCCGAAGACGCTTAAAGAGCTTCGGGCGAAGCTCCCGTTTCACATTCATAACTGTATTGAACGCTTCTGTGACGTACCACATCTGCACGATCTCAATCTCCGGAAGCAGACAGTTCTTCAGATCAAGGAAACGCGCCCGGTTCTCCGCATCAAGCACCTCGTCCGCATCCGGCGCATAGATGTATTCCATCGTCGCCTTGGAGAATGAGAAATTCCGCGCCGCCGAGAAATCGCCAATCCACGTAAAATCATAGATCTGATCGGTATAGCGTGCCGCGACCTCCTTCGTGCGGTCGGTGGAACCTGTATCCACAATGATGATCTCGTCCATCAGGTCAGCGACACTGTCCAGACACCGCGCCAGAACCTGCTCTTCATTTTTCACGATCATACATAAACTGATGGTTGCCATTGCTACCCCCTGTCATTCGCATCATTTGTTTATCCGTACACATTCTTTTTTTATTATACCTGTTTTATATGTGGCAGACAAGTAAGATTCCTGCTCCTTTTTCGCAATTTTGCTTGACCTTCCAACGCAAAATGAGTATTCTATAGAGTGTGATATTTTATAAGAGAGGACTTCTACTATGAAACAGATTATTTTAACTGGCGATCGTCCGACAGGACGTTTGCATGTTGGACATTATGTAGGCTCTTTGAAAGAGCGTGTGAAACTTCAGAATTCTGGTGTCTATGATGAGATCTATATCATGATCGCGGACGCACAGGCACTCACAGATAACGCAGAGCACCCGGAGAAGGTACGTCAGAACATCATGCAGGTTGCACTCGATTACCTCGCATGCGGACTTGATCCGGAGAAGGCAACGATCTTCATCCAGTCTATGATTCCGGAACTGACGGAGCTTACATTCTATTATATGAACCTTGTTACCGTTTCCCGTGTACAGCGTAACCCGACTGTAAAGGCTGAGATTCAGATGCGTAACTTCGAGGCAAGCATCCCGGTTGGTTTCTTCTGCTACCCAATCAGTCAGGCAGCCGATATCACAGCATTCCGTGCAACCCACGTACCGGTTGGCGAGGATCAGATGCCAATGATCGAGCAGTGTAAGGAAATCGTACACAAGTTCAATACCGTATATGGCGAGACACTGACGGATCCAAAGATCGTGCTTCCGGAAAACAGCGCATGTCTGCGTCTGCCTGGCATCGACGGTAAGGCAAAGATGAGTAAGTCTCTTGGCAACTGCATCTATCTTGCAGAGGAGCCAGAGGATATCAAGAAGAAGGTTATGTCGATGTTCACCGATCCGAACCATCTGCGTGTCGAAGATCCGGGACAAGTTGAAGGCAATCCGGTATTTATCTACCTCGATGCATTCAGCAAGCCAGAGTATTTCGCAGAGTTCCTTCCAGAGTATTCTGGTATGGACGAGCTGAAGGAACATTACACACGTGGTGGTCTTGGCGATGTAAAGGTGAAGAAGTTCCTGAACAATGTGCTTCAGGCTGAGCTTGCTCCAATCCGTGAGCGCCGTAAGATGTGGGAGCAGAAGCTTCCAGATGTTTATGATATCCTGAAGGCTGGCAGCAAGAAAGCCAGAGAGACGGCAGGCAAGACACTTGAAGATGTCCGCCGCTCTATGAAGATTGATTATTTTGATAATGATAATCTGTTGAAGATGTAATTTTAATATAGATTAGTGTATTATGCAGAATGCAAAAAGGGGCGTTATAAAACGCCCCTTTTATTATCTTTATATCCTCTTCAATTTATTGAGCAGCTGCTCATCACTCATCCGAAATACATCATCGATGATCCAGATATGCATATCCCTTGCTCGCTGCTTGAAGAACATCGTGCCAGTCGTGTTATCACAGGCACGTGCTAAAACAAGTGCCTTTCTGGCATATTTGCCACCGAATTTTCGTGATACGGTCTCTAACTCATGCAGCGCATTTCCACCTGCCTTACCACTCTTGCAGGAGATAAAGATCGGACACACCTGCTTCATCAAGATCACATCGATCTCGTTCATCGTATCATAGCCGGGATTCATCGTGTCATGCACCTCACCATCCCAGTCAATATGCGCACCGATCACCGCATCCGAGAACAGGTAACCTTCCCGCGTCGCTACCTCATAGACATGCAGCTCCAGCATGTTTCCTGCCTTTGCGATAATCTTCTTGATCTGATTATTCTTGAACCGAAACATCACTTTTTTCCCGTGTTCTTCGTAATCCTTGAGCATGCCAATCTCATACAGATCCCGCAGCAGACGGATGGCATCGCCAAGCTGATTGATGTATAACTCACTCCAACCTTCCCGCTGGTTCGGTGTGTTCTTGCGAAGTTCGTCAATGACTCCACAATGTTTGTTCCAATCTCCACGGTATCTACGGCACAGATCCCACATAATCCGGATATCCTCCCGGAACTGATCGGTAAATTTCCACTCGGAGATACTTCCCGTCTCCTTCGTGAGCAGACCGCCATGCAGCATGATATCCTCCGCGATACTGATATTAAAATGATAATCGGACGTGATCACCTTCGAACCACGGACATCAATTTCCTTTCCGGTAAATGGATCGATACGCAGCTTGCTGACTTCCATTCTTGCGGAAATACACCCAAGCGCGATCAGAAGCATCTCACTACCACCGGTCAGAGCAAACCGAATCCCCGGATATTCCCGGATAATGCCCGCCAGAGTTCCTATAATGTTATCGAGATCATCCTTTGGTACCTCAATAAATTCCAATTCCACATCTGGATATTTGTGGTCACGAAACTGCTCGATATCCCGGATCTGCTTCGTAATCATATTATCTTTGTGTCCGAGAAAAATCACGCGTTCCGGCATGTATTTCATCATCACCATCACATTCTCAATTGGTTCCTGCGAAAAGAATTTGACGATCGCTTTTGTTCTCTCCATGTAACTTCCTCCTATAAAAGAATTGCAAAAGTACCCACCCCTGATACTTTTGCAATGATTCATTCTCTATTCTTTACTGCATAGATGCAAATAACGCCGCAATCTCCTCTGGCGACAGTGTCCGGTTTGGATTGTCGTCCACTGGCATTGTCGGTGCTGGTTCTGCATCCATATTCATCGTTGTATCTGTGATATCCTGCTCTACTTCGTGCACTGCCTCTGCAACTTCCTCCGCATGTGCTTCCTCTGTGGACAGATCTGTCTGTCCCTGTTGTGGAAACGGGATCACATCTGCATTCTTCACATCCTCTGCCGGTTTATCTGCCTGCAGATTGCCAAGCAGAGCATCGATCATACTCTGATCTAACATACCTGTATTGGCTGCTTCTTCCTTGAATTCTGCCTCTTCCTTTAATTCCTTATCGGCACTACCGCCAAACTGCGAGAAGAAGTCCTCCGTATTAAATGCAGGCTCTGTTTCTTCTGTTGGTGCAGCCTCTTCTGCAACCGTTTCTGGTTCTTCTGTTGATGCTGCCTCTACCTCTGCTGGTGTATCATCTGTCTGAGTCAGAGAATCATCTGCGATTTTTAGTTCTGCCTCATCAGCTGTATCATTCTCAATTCCACCGGGGATCTGTGACTCTGGTACATCCGTCTCAGTCGTATTCTCAACATTCGTTACCACTTCCGGTTGCTCATCTTCCGGCACTCGTTTTTGCACATCCGCGGTAACGGCTGTCGATGCTGCCTCTACTGATGGTGCTGCCTCCACATATTTCGGCATCTCGATCGCATCCACTGCCTCACGCAATGCAGTAAGCTGGGCTGTCACCTGCTGTAACTGGGCAACCACTGCCTGTACATCGCCTGCCAGCTTGCCAAACTCCTCCAGCACCAGTGCAGTATGATCCGGCTCCTTCTGTGCCTGCAATGCTGCCTGCATTTCCAGTTCCTTCTGCATCTGCTCCGCCTGCTGTGCTGCTTCCTCTTCCTTCTTCCGATCATAATTGATCAGAATCTTGATCGTCTTTTTCAACGCCTCATCCAACTGCTCTGCCTGCGCAGACAGATAGGTGTTTGTCTTTCTCTGCTGGACATAGGACGCCTTTGCCAGACGTTCCATATCGTTGAGGATCTCCGTATCCTCTTTTTTCGTATATTCCTGCAAGGTCTTTGTCACATATTCCTGCATTGCCTGTTCTTTCGCCACTTTGATGTCGACAAAGGACAGAAGCAACGCATAGATACTTCCCACCAATACAAGCGAGATTATCGCAACATAGACTGCCTGTGAACGATATGCAAGCATGCAGTATCCCCACGCCAGAAGCGCCGTGAAACTGATCATGCCAAGTGTTACTATTCTCTTATATCGATTCCCCATCTGTTTTTTGCCTCCCTGCTTCTCGCCACAGATTACCCTTTATAATGCTTCTCCGGATCTGCGAACTTCGTATATTTTCCAATCCAACGAAGATCGACGCTGCCCGTCTCACCACTACGCTGCTTGGCAATGATGATCTCCGCGGTCTGCGGTTTTGTCGTTGTCTCCGGATTGTAATATTCGTCTCGATAAATAAACATAACCACATCGGCATCCTGTTCGATAGATCCAGACTCTCGCAAATCCGAAAGCACTGGCTTGTGGTCCGGTCTTGCATCTACCGCACGGGAAAGCTGCGACAATGCAATAATTGGAATCTTCAGTTCCTTCGCCAAGTTCTTCAATGCACGGGAAACCTCCGCGATAAACTGCTGCCGGCTCTCCACGGCACGGCTTGGGCTCATCAACTGCAGGTAGTCGATCATGATAACCTGCACTCCATAATTCTGCTTCCATTTTCTTGCGATTGAACGAAGCTCTGAGATTGTAACCGATGAATTTTCCTCTATGTATAACGGCGAATTAGCAACTGCCTCTGTACTTTCGATGACCTTATCCCAGTCATCATCCGACAGATCGCCGACCTTCATACTCTTGGAATCAACCATTGCATCTACCGCCAGAATACGGCTTGCCAGCTGTTCCTTACTCATCTCCAATGAGAAGAATCCAACCGGAATATGTTTCATAACCGCCAGATGATGCGCAATATTTAAGACAAATGCCGTCTTACCCATCGCAGGTCTGGCTGCTACAAGCAAAAGTTCTCCGGCATGCATACCAGTCAGCATATTGTCCAAATCCCGGAATCCCGTCGGAACACCGGTAACCTTACCATCGTTTCTTGCCGCTTCCTCCATCTCACGAATGACATTCATCACAATCTCGCGGATCGGCACTGTATCCTCGGAGCCGTTTCGGTTCTGCACGAGCTTGAAGATACTCTGTTCTGCGCGCTCCATAATGACTTCAACCGGTTCCTGTGACTGGTATCCATCCTTCTCGGTATTCTCACAAAGCTTGATCAGCTGTCGGAGTGCCGCCTTATCCTTGACAATCTTCGCATAGTCCTTCACCGGAGCATATAACGGCGCTGACTGCACTAACTGTGCCAGCGTCACTGTGTTTGCCACTTCTTCCGGGATATCCTTCATCCTCAGCCGTTCTACCAGCGTGATCGGATCAACACTTGCGCCCTCAGAGTACAGTTCAACCATGTTATCGAAGAGAATTCCGTACTGCTTATTGTAGAAATCTTCTCCTGTCAGCATATCCACCAGATCAGAAATCGCATCCCGGTTTACAAGCATTGTTCCCACGATTCCCTGCTCCGCCTTTTCATTATGCGGTTGTACACGTCTTATCGTATTTTCATCCATAAAATTAAGCTTCCTCAATCTTCACGGTAAGATCTGCGGTTACCTTTGTATGCAGCTTGATTCCAACCGTACGTGTGCCCGGTGCCTTGATGGCATCCTTCATAACAATCTTCTTTTTGTCGATGTCATGTCCAAGCTGCGACTTGATTGCCTCTGCAATTTCCTTGGAAGAAATGGAACCAAAGGTTCTTCCGTTTTCACCCATCTTGATGGAAAGCGTGATGCTCTCCTTCTCAATCTGTGCGGCAAGTGCCTGTGCGTCTGCCAGCACCTCTGCGGCAACCTTATCCTCATGTGCCTTCTTCAGCTTCAAATCATTCAGGTTCTTTGAGGTTGCTTCCATACCAAGCTTCTTTGGAAGCAGCATATTTCTTGCATATCCATCGGATACTTCTACAATCTGATCTTTTTTTCCAAGGCTTTTTACGTCCTGCAATAAAATAACTTTCATGTCTGGTTCCTCCTTAATTCCTAAATATCGCCTTCCCGATACATCTCATCTAAAAGCGTCTTTAACTGGATCAATACCAATTCATTTGTACTATTTGTAAACTGGGCTCCGGCGATATTTGCATGTCCACCGCCACCCATTTTTTCCATAATAATCTGCACATTTACATCGTCGACCGACCGTGCACTCATATAAACCGTGCCATCCTTCTCTGTCGTAACAAACGATGCACGGATTCCTTCGATGTTGAGCAGGTCGTTCGCAACCTTCGCCGCAACCACCGTCGGTGCATCGGATTCCTTTGGATCGACCGTGGAAATCGCAAAATGCTCCATATAAATCTCCGAATTGATGACGCCCTCTGCCAACTGGCGATACGTGTACATATCACTTCGGAACATCTTTCTGACACGAACAACATCCGCACCACTCCGGCGCAGATACGATGCTGCATCAAATGTACGCACACCCGTCTTGGTCAGAAAATTATCTGTATCAATCACGATACCAGCATACATGGCATCCGCCTCGATTGGACGAAGCTTTACCTTGCCCTCGATATACTGCAGGATCTCCGCAATCATCTCACATGCAGAGCTTGCATATGGCTCGATATACGAAAGTGTTGCATTCTCGATCACCTCGTCCGATTGTCTATGGTGATCAAATACCACGATAGACTTTGCCAGACTGAGCAGCTCCTCACACTCGGTCATGCTTGGTTTATTCACATCCGTTACGACAACCAGCGTGTTCGGAGTTACCCGGCTGATTGCTTGTTCACTGTTGATGATCATATCATCGCCGTAAACGCTGTTCCCCATAAATCCGCTGATGATCGGGCGGATGGCTGAGGTCACCTCATTCACTACGATATATGCCTTTTTATTTAACGTCTTAACCAGACGATACACGCCCACTGCCGAACCAAACGCATCCGCATCCGGTCGTTTGTGTGCCATGATAATAACACTGTCTTTACTTGTCAGAAGCTCCTGGAACGCCTGTGCCTTAACACGCGCCTTAACGGTTGCGGACTTCTCAGTTCCTGCACTCTTTCCACCAAAATACGTCGTCTTATCACCATATTTAACAACTGCCTGATCGCCGCCTCGTCCAAGTGCCAGTCCGATTGCGGTACGCGCCCGCTCATACGCCTGCGCAAAGCTGTCTGTTCCAGCACCGACACCGATACTTAACGTAACTGGAATCTCGTTTCCGACATTGATACTCTTTACCTCGTCCAGAATCGCAAACTTTGTCTCACGAAGCTGTGGCAGATACTGCTGCCGGAATACGAAGAAATATTTATCCTTCTCCAGCTTCTTTCCAATCGCGTCGATCGTGGAAAGATACATGTTGATTCGTCGGTCAACCAGTGCTTCCACCAGCGAATGACGAACCTCCTCTGTATTCTCCATAACCTCATCGTAATTATCAATATACAACAGTCCTGCGACAAGCTTCTGGTCTTCATTTTCCTTCTTGTAGATCCGAAGCTCTGTTTCATCATACAGATACAAAGTAATCATGGCATCTGCCTGATGATCGACCATCGCATCCTCATCCGAATCCACTAACGCCTCGGAAAAATCGATACGGCGCAACAATGCCCGATAGACACGGTCGTTATATTCCAGATCCATCTGCATTTCCTCGGACGATAACGCCTCCGCATCCACCGCCGGGAAGAATGCCGAAATGTTTTTCCGAATCCGCTTCTTGGATCCAACGCCAATCTCTTCGATAAACTTTGCATTGCCCCACAGAATCTTACCATCCGTATCCAGCAGCGCATACGGAATATCCAGCTCTTTCAAAAGCTCCTTCTGTATCTGCCCCTGTTCCAGCGCAAACCGGAAGACAACCGGCATGATCGCCGCCTTCATTACAATGAAAAATATAATCTCACATACAACGAAGATAAAAACTGCCGCAGCGGCAATCGCACCGCTCTTTTTGTCATGTACATACAGCACGATCACCATGCCAACCAGAAGCACAGTCAGTGCCAATGGCATCAGCAGATATTGTTGTATTTTCTTTTTTAAGATCTTTTCGTTATTCATCGATTCTCACCTGTTGCCGTTTCAAACAGCCTCTCCCAGTGACTATTTTGCGATATTCGCAAGTCTTTCCTTTACCTGCTCCAATGTCTCTGTATACTTTTGCAGCTTTGCACGTTCTTCCTCAACCTTTGCTGCAGGTGCCTTATCTACAAACTTTGGATTTGCAAGCATACCGGATGCACGCTTGATCTCTGCCTCTAACTTTGTCTGTTCCTTCGTCAGACGCTCAATTTCCTTCTCGATATCCACAAGCTCTGCAAATGGAATGTAGATCGCTGCATCATGGATCACAACCGATACCGCATCATCTGCGATTCCACTCTTATCTGCCTGTACATGTACCTCGTTTGCATAGCCAAGCATAGCGAAGAAATTCTTACTTGCCGTAAAGATTGCACGAATGTCTTCCTTCGGCGATACAACATAGACACTTGCCTTTCTGCTCGGTGCAACGTTCATCTCTGTACGCACATTACGAATGCCACGTACGGCTTCCTTGATCTTATCCACAGCAGCCTCATCTGCCTTGAAATCAAATGCCTTGTCATATTCCGGCCACTTGGAGATCATGATAGATTCCTCGTCGGTCAGTGTACAGAAGATCTCCTCTGTTACAAATGGCATATATGGATGCAACAGCTTCAGACCAGTTGTAAGGACCGTCTTCAATGTCCAGAGTGCTGCTGCCTTTGTCTCGTCTGCGTCATCCCAGAGTCTTGGTTTTACCATCTCGATATACCAGTCACAGAACTCCTCCCACAGGAAATCGTACAGCTTTGATACTGCGATACCAAGCTCAAATTTTTCCATATTGTCTGTGACCTCCTGAACGAGATCATTCATCTTCGACAAAATCCACTTGTCCGCAAGTGTGAAGCCGTACTGCTTCATCGCTGCATCGACATCAGCGGTCATGGCAGCATCAATACCTGTGATATCTGCCTTCTCAATATTCATCATGATAAATCTGGATGCGTTCCAGATCTTATTTGCAAAGTTACGGCTTGCTTCAACTCTCTCCCAGTAGAAACGCATGTCGTTACCCGGTGCATTTCCGGTAATCAGTGTGAATCGGAGCGCATCGGCACCATACTTGTCGATAACCTCCAATGGATCGATACCATTTCCAAGGGACTTACTCATCTTACGTCCCTGATCGTCTCTGACCAGACCGTGGAAGAGTACCGTGTGGAACGGAAGCTTGCCTGTCTGCTCGATCGATGAGAATACCATACGGATTACCCAGAAGAAGATAATATCGTATCCAGTTACAAGTACATCGGTCGGGAAGAAGTAGTCCAGATCTTCCGTCTTGTCCGGCCAGCCAAGTGTAGAGAATGGCCAGAGTGCAGAGGAGAACCATGTATCCAGTGTATCCTCGTCCTGCTTTACATTGTTGCTTCCACATTTTGGACAAGTGCACACGGTCTCCTTCGATACGATCGTCTCCCCACAGTCCTGACAGTAATATGCCGGGATACGATGTCCCCACCAGAGCTGTCTGGATACACACCAGTCACGGATATTATCCAGCCAGTTGTAATAGGTCTTGTCCATACGCTCCGGAATCAGCTTCAGCTTGCCGCTTACAACTGCTTCCTTCGCCGGCTTTGCCATCTCGCTCATCTTGACGAACCACTGTGGCTTTACAAGTGGCTCTACCGTTGTCTTACAACGGTCATGCGTACCAACCATATGCTTGTGTGGTACAACCTTCACGAGAAGTCCGAGTGCATCAAGATCAGCAACCATTGCCTTTCTTGCCTCATAACGATCCATGCCTGCATACTTGCCGCCAAGCTTGTTGATCGTAGCATCATCATTCATAATATTGATCTCTTCGAGATTATGACGCTTTCCAACCTCGAAATCGTTCGGATCGTGTGCCGGTGTGATCTTTACACAGCCGGTTCCAAAATCTTTATCTACATACTCATCGGCAATCACCGGAATCTCACGGTCCGTGAGTGGCAGCTTCAGCATCTTGCCAACGATATCCTTGTATCGCTCGTCCTCTGGATTTACTGCAACGGCTGTATCACCGAGCAATGTCTCCGGACGTGTGGTTGCGATCTCTACGAATCTTCCTTCCTCGCCAACAACCGGATAATTGATGTGCCAGAAGAAGCCATCCTGCTCCTCATGTACAACCTCTGCATCGGAAATGGATGTCTGACAAACCGGACACCAGTTTACGATACGGGAACCTCGGTACATATATCCTTTTTCATACAGCTTACAGAATACCTCTGTAACTGCCTTGTTATTTCCTTCATCCATCGTGAAACGCTCACGATCCCAGTCTGCGGATGAACCCATCTTCTTCAACTGGTTGACGATCTTGCCGCCGTACTCTCTACGCCAGTCCCAGACACGCTCTAAGAACTTCTCACGTCCAAGGTCTTCCTTGTCGATGCCTTCCTTCTTCAAAGCCTCGATAACCTTCACCTCTGTCGCGATGGCCGCATGGTCGGTTCCCGGCTGCCACAGTGCATTGTAACCCTGCATACGCTTGAAACGGATCAGGATATCCTGCATCGTATTATCGAGTGCATGTCCCATATGCAACTGTCCGGTAATGTTTGGTGGCGGCATCACGATGGTGAACGGTTTTTTGCTCCGGTCTACCTCCGCGTGAAAATATTTGTTTGCAACCCATTTTTCATACAGACGCGGTTCAATCTCCGCCGGGTTGTAGTTCTTCTCTAATTCCTTAGCCATGTCTTTCTTCCTCCATATATGAATGATGTCGTGTATAAAAATACACAATCAAACTTCTCTTGTTTTGTATCTGCAATCCGGAATTACAATTCCAGATTGTAGGTCGCAAGCAACTCCCGGATATAGCTTTCAATGCCCGGATTCGCTGCAATACTTGCTTTTAACGCCGCCGTGGCATTCTGCCGGATCTTCTCACAGCTTGCCATCTTCTCGCGGATCTTCTGCCGCCGTACATTCAAGCCATGCTTAATCTCAACCATCTCCCGCCGGTCGATCAGTGCATTTGTCTGATTCTTCCAGACCATCGGATCGGTCACGCCAACATCAGAAAGCTGTTTTACCAGCCTGTCACACGCAAGATAATAGCTCTCGCTTGCCTGTGAATATTTCTTTGCATCGCGCTGCATCTGGTTGTACAGATCCCAGCGGTACATCAGTTCCTTCCCGGAATTGACGTCGTATTTTTCATAGATATAATCTAATGTATTTGTATTATTGACATATTTTGCTTTGACTTTATTCAGTAACGAGATTGCCCTTTGAAGCTTTGCGTCGTTTTCCTGTACGCGCCGGTTGATATTTGCATACTGGATATAACACACGGCAAAGCAGATCACCGCAATCGTTCCTTCGATTGCCGCTGGCAATGTCACATCCTTCTTCGCAAGCAGCGCCACCGCAAACAAGGTAATGCTAATCAAAAGGAATAACACCAGCACCACGATCAAAACGCTTCGAATCCGGTATGCATTGTCGGTATCCTCCACACGTGCATATTTCAGATCTTCTTTTTCTCCCTCGAGATATCCCATGTCGTTTTTCAGCATAGAATCCCGCATCTCCATATCATTTAAGTTTTTGATCGTATCCGGAATGTCATCCTCCAGCCGCTGCATCGTACGATACTGCTCTGTTGTAAGCAGATTCTCTGACTGCTGATATTTACTACGGTTGCCGTCAAGACGTTCAATCTCCTTCGCCGTATCTATGATATCTTCTGCAAGATTCACTGGCAGTTCCTCGATTCGCTGAATATCAACGAGATAATCCGTCACGAGTTTGTACTCCTGCTTCATATCCTCCATGTGATATTTCGTATCGACTAACTGTTCACAGAAATCGCCAACGGTCTTTCGCTCTCGATTCGACGATACCGTCTCTTTGACTTCCCGCCGGATCTCCGGATCAACACGTTCTTTCAGCACCGCTTTTTCCGCGGCCCGCTTCGCCTTTTCCTTATTTCGTTCTGCCCTCGACTGATTCCTGCGCTTTCTGCGTTCTTCCCGCATGCGTTCCTGTTCTTCAATCAAGGCGTCATATTCGGCATCATCTTCATTCAAGTATGCCTTGATCTTCTGAAACATTCCCATCAAATCGCCTGCTCTCTGAATTCATCCTTCAATTGTCCAAGTATAATATCCATTCGCTTGTCGTAATCGATCATGTCCTTATTCATACGGTTGTATACCGCACGTTGTAACATAGAGAAGATTGTCATCTCCCGGACATCCTCATTCGAATCTCCGATCTCAATCATCAAATTCTCAAAATTATCTTCATCGAGGTCAAACTTCCGCATTTCCTGCTTCAGTGTCGTCGCATCGTTCCCTGCCGAAAATACGATCAGGTAACTGCGCAGACTCTCCTCGTTGCCATTTAATTCATACGCTTTCATGAAATAGCTTTTTGCATCTTCCACATCCATGTTGTTGGCTGCTGCCACACCTCGGTTGTGATAGACATTTCCAAGAAATACCTTGTCTGTGATATCCTGCTGGTTGTCCAGAATCTCATCGTAAATCGATGCCGCCTTGATGTATCTGCGGTAGCCAAGATAGCTGTCTGCCTTTAATTTCTTACGCTGACTTGATGTCAGCCGACGATATTTCTGCCATGCTTCCACATAAGTTGCAATCTCGTCCGGTGTATAGTAATCCCCGGCATTTAAAATTTCAACCAGCAGATCCTGTGCAAATGTCGCCTTGTTCGAAAGTGCTACCAGCTTCGCTGCAAGCTCCGGCATATCCAGCTCATCCCGAATCCAGTCAAACAGCTTCTCAGACAGAGAAGACTTCGAGATCAGCACGGTATTATTGTAGATATAAAAGCACAGCTCCTCGTAGGTGTTGATCTCCACCTTCGTATTCAGAAAGATGAACGGATGCGATGCTTCTTTTCTTGTACATAAGATAATTTTTGACATTAAACATCAAACTCCTTACGATAAATCTTGTTCGTGGTCGGGAATAATTTTCCAAATCCAACATCCTTAATGATAAATGCGCCATGATGTGGATTCTCAAATTCCACCTCCACGGAGAACTTAGACGTCTTGTTCGGACGTTTCGGGATTCCGTGCAGCTTCACGACTTCCCGCTCTTCTTCTCCGGTCTTCCGGTTCCGGTATACCAAAGTCAGGGACTCTGTATCATCCAATATAATACTGATCTTTCCGTGGATGTTGTACCACTGTCTGCCGCCCAAGGCGATCGGAATAAACCGATCCTCCTCGTCCTCCGAAGAGATTCCGACATCAAAGATCACATTCTCCTTTGTCTCTACAAAATACTTCTTATAAAATTCGCCATATTCACCGCCGACTGCCTTGTAGCAGGCACCCTTGGTATAGATATTCTGTCCGGCAAATACACGTCTGCCCTGCGTCAGAAGCTCGCGTGATTTGTTCAGCCATTTCTCGGAGAATCCGAGTCCGGTCAGATAAATGGCCGAAATGTATGTTTTCTTTGTCTCATTTGCCACAATCTTTGCAAATGTAATATCCATCAGGATATTGTCACCGCCGAAGGCTGCCAGATTGAAATTCTCAGAATAGTCCTCATGTGTGACACTGATCGTGTTCAGTTCGTGTCCATGCGAGATATCAATTCTGTAATAATGCAGGCCATCCGTATTGTAATCAAACAATCCCACACTGTTTGTGCGCAGGCTTTCATCCTGATTAAAAATGTAATACAGACCACTGTCAAGATGGCTCGTGATCTCCACCTGCTCCTTCTCGACACCAAGCTCCTTGTAAAACGTTGAAAGTACACGGAACAGATCCTTGTTATATTCTGGAATCGTAATGACAAGCTTCTTTACCGTCGCGCCCTCATAACGATACAGGAAAGAATCGACATGCATTTTAAGCATCATTAAAAACAGCTTGCGATAACTGTAACGCGTATTATGCACCTCAACAGTCTCCTCACTGCGCGCATTCTGAAACAGCTCATCCAACACGATACCCTGCTCCTTGAAACGTGCCTCGGAAGCTTCGGAGCCAACATACCACTCTCCGGTCTCTAAGCCGAAGAAAAGGATGTTTGGCATCATATATGTTTCTTTGTTATTTAATTGGTTGACTGTCTCCGGCTCGCGCGAGATGTCGTTATAAAAACTAATCTGCGTGGAATCCGAACACAGATCCATGCCTATATAATACGCCTCTGACATGTCTTTTTCCTTTCGTACTTATATCTATTTCTATGCATTGCAATCCACAGGTTTCCCCGCGATATTACAATATACTCAAATTCTCTTCAAACAGATGTACCGTATTCAGGTAAACATCCAATGTCTCTAACAGCTCATTATCTTCCCGCATTTCCTGATTGACAAGCATGCTGTTGATAATCTCAAAGCGGTTCCGGTCTTTGCGGTTAAACGCTTTGGACTTCAGCGATTCACTCTCTACCACATAAGAAGTACCCTGCTTATCATCCGAGATTTCATAGACAAGGCGCTCGCCGTGGAACACGACATATTCCTTCACATACATGCCCGGAATCATCTCATCCAGAAGCTCTGTCTTGTAGATCAGATTCTGTCTGGAACCAGTATCAAATGCGTACTTCACTGTTACCTGTTTGCCCGGCTCGCTCTTGTAGATCAGATAGGTCTTGAGCATGACATCCTGTGGCAGCTTGATAAAGGACTGGAAGCTCTTGTAGAACGGAAGCAGCTTGCCTGCATCCATAAACTTGCCAACCGCATCCTTGATCCACGTCTTCTGCTCGCCCGTATAACGATCCAGCTTCGAGAAGTGATGCAGCATGGACATACGGGAAATCTCATCCTCGATATTGCCCTTCTGAATCTCCTGATACAGACAGTCAAAGACACCACTTGGAATCTGTGCATCTTTGATTAGATAGTTATAGCATGCAAACCGCAGGAACGCCTTTACGACCAGTCCACGGTTTCTGCCTGCATAATACGCGGTAAAGATATCGTAGATGTACTCGACATTTCCCATCGCGAACATCATCTGTGCCAATGTATTTTCTGCCAGCAGGGAAATATCTCTGACACGGTTACGCACCGTCTTAAAAATACCTGCCAATTCTTCCAAGTCACCCTTATAATGGTTGATGATATATACCAAAATCCGCTCATTGACCTTACCGGATTTGTACAGATGGATACAGATGGAAAGCAGATCCTCATTTAAGAAGCCATTGCTGTCCTCCACACCATAATCCGCCAGACGATACAGCTCTTCACTGTCGATCTCATCGAAGCCATACAGCTTCACCGCCTGAAATGCCTTGTCGAACATGTTCATATCGACCATGTAAGCGATCATCACACGTGCATTTGCGTGATTTAAGTATTCGATATCCAATTTTTCGAGATACTTTGTAAGCACCTCGTTATCCAGATTCTCATGGTAATATTCAATAATATTCAGATATGCCTGCTGCTTGTAATCATAGGAGATCTCATCACAGTTAACAATATCTCGTGCGGCATTGACCTCGATTGCCTTCTTGAATGTGAAATCACCAAGCTGCTCATAGTTATGCAGCAGCACCCGGTAATCCCGCGGACTGTATTTACAGCAGATATCCATATATGCATTTTCATCTACAATACGTTCCAGTCGATACGGAATAGATCCCGCATACCGGTTCCCCGCGCTATCCTCGAAGATAATGGAAGCCGTGTTCGACAGAATCTCCACATATGCTTCGCCGTTTACGATCGGTACGCGCTGTACTTCCTCTAACTCCTGATGCGTCACGATCACGGCACGCACGCCCTTGTTAAAGCAGACAAGCTTCCGACGGAAGATAATGTTGATCAGCTTGCTCGCATAAAGCGGACTGACCGTCTCAGGCTCCAAGAACTCATCATAAAGCACAGTCAGATCATCGCTGACCTTGCCGCTGATAATCATATTCTCCATGAAATCCTGCATTGTTGTCGCATATTCATGGTACACCTTCATGTGCTGGGACTTGTTGTAAATTACGTTCGCATACAAGTACGCAAGCTCTTTTTCGGAAAGTGTATTCTTATAATTCAGATACATCAATACCGACTGCGGTATCAGATCATATCTGGAGAAATTCATACTCTTGACAAAGCACTCATTCAGCCCGATAAATTTCAGGTTGCGTTCCACTGCATCCCGGTAGAACCGATGGTACTTGTTATCCAGTTTTCCTGCGCTGATCAGCATCGAGCAGATACTTGACAGCACCTCGTCACTCTTTTTCTTGGAGTAAATGCTATCCATGATCTCGAAAATCTTCGCATCAAACTGACGGAATGATGCCGCAAGCTGGATAAACGCCTCGATTACTTCGTCCGACAGATACTGGTGGCGCAATCCCCATCGGATCGTTGTAACCTCAAGATCTGTAATATGCTTCAGCAGCAACGGGTTGTTGTTTAAGACTTCGCAAAGCTCCATGTACATAAGCGGGCTGTTGTATCCCTGCTCATACAGGTTTTTAACTTCCCGGTACAAAGCGGTCTGATCGTTATTATAGGTATCATCCACAAACAGCAGCAACCAGAAATAGAAGATCTTGTCATCCTCTGTGTGGTAGCTTCTGCGAATCAGTTCCTTTGCCTGTTCGGTCGCACGGCGGTCCTTGCCAACCATCGCCTTCAGATATGCATAATAACAACTCTGCTTGTTGTTCATTCCAGAGTTATCGACATCCGCCTCGATACGCAGGAATTCTTGTTCTACCTTCTCTGTCTCTCCCTGCATAATGTTCATATGCATTGTTCCCAGACGGTACAGATCTTCCTCTGGTACATAGCGTGCCAGATTGTTAAATGCAAATAAGGTCGTGCTAATGTATTCCCGAAGCTGGATTCTGCCCATGCGGTAATCCATATATGTCGTAATCAAGCGCACCTGATTCGACTTAATCAGATGTGTTTTGCTGCCCGGTTTGGACACTTTTATCTCTTTTTCTGTCGGCTTGGACAGGTTAATCTCAATCTCGATTGTCTGGTAGACATTCTCGATAATGATTCTGCCGGATGTCACGCCGTCCGGAATATTCTCCGGTGAAATCAGTACATCCAAAGCATACAGATTGCCATAAAAATCGGCACTTGTAATCACCTTTCTCGCTGGAATAATGAAATCCTCGGTGGAGCGTACCGTTGAACTGCTGTAGCCCCATGTGTTTTTGCTGATGTTAATCGAAATCTTGGAAAGCTCCTCCGGGAACTCCAGATTGATCTTCGCCTTGGATACTGACAATGTCAGCGCACGTTTCTTGTGTACATAGACGAGGAACTCCTCCAAAGCCTGATTGACCGACTGGCTTTCCATCAGACTGTTGTAGATCTGCTTGATCACCGGATCGCGGTTGATAAATGTACGCTTAAAATCATCGCGCACAAATACACGCGCCGCCTCTGCCCAGTTGCTCTCAGCGAGTGTCGCAAATTTGAAAAGATCATCGATCTTCTGATCTCCGTATTTTACATATGGTGTCGTGATGTCAATATCATACAGAATCTTAAATTCTCCGCCGTCCGTAATGACACTGATATGTCCTTTGTAATTTTTACCTGCTTCCAAACAGGTTGCATCGAATGTGAATCCGACATCAAAATTCTTCGCAATAAATGTATGCTGGTTGAACCGCAGCATATAGCGGCTATCATACACCATCGCTTTGATGACGTGGTCATTCGTGCTGTTCACCGTGAAGACACCTTCGTACAAAGTTCCCGATTCTATATTCAGTTTTAAAAACTTTTCTGATATCGCTACCTCAGGCCGGTCTACCTGAAATTCGCCCTTTGCGTAATGTTCTACTATCGCCTTCATGGTATCTCCTTTATTTCTCGGCTTCGTAATGAAAACCTACTTGTCATTCGTCTATTTAATAGGTATAATTATCGATATGAGGGTATAGTTCACCCACTATCCCCTTTTAACACATATCACATTATAACAAACCCCCTTTCTTTTTTCAAGACAGGGATATAAATGGTTTGTTTTCTAATTATTAGGAGGAAACTATGAGCAACGGACCACTTCGCATCGAACAGTATGAGACTGTGCGATATGACATAAATTGCAATCCACTCGGTGTCCCGGACAGCGTGACACGCGCGATCATGGAAAATATCAGCGCGGTCGGTCGCTATCCTGACACATACTACGACCCTTTACGGAACGCCATCGCTTCTTATGCCTGCTGTGCGCCAGAGCATTTGGTGCTTGGCAGCGGCAGCTCTGATCTGCTGCGTCTCTTTGTTGCACTTCTTGCACCAAAGAAGGCTTTACTGCCGATCCCATCAGCCACGGATTATGAACATGTATTATCCGTGTATGGTTGCGAAACAGACTTCTATGAGCTGGACATCAATCAGGATTACCATCTGGATATGGATGATTTTATTGCACACTTATCGGATACATACGATATTGTGATCCTCGGAAATCCAAACAATCCAACCTCCCAGCTTATATCAAAAGCAGATATCGAGAAACTTGCAGCCGCATGCAAGGAGCTTGGCATCGCACTTTTACTCGACGAAATGTACATTGAATTTACAGAGAACTATGAGCGTAACACTGCGATCTCTCTGGTAAATACCTATGATAACCTGATTATTTTGCGCAGCGTATCCAAATTCTTCTCTGTACCAGGACTGCGACTTGCTTATGCGATCATGAACAACGAAACAAACATGACGATCATCAATATGACCGCCACACCAAACAGCATTTCCTGTCTGACCGCAGCTGCCTGTACTGCTATGCTGGAGGATACCGCCTACATCCACGAATCGCACTCCCGCATCTTTACCGAGCGCAACCTGATCTATGCAGCAATGAATACAAACAAGAATCTGCGGTTGTTCAAACCGAGTGCAAACTTCGCGCTGATGCAGATTCTAAAAGAGGATGTCACTGCAAAATCCCTGCTGGCACATTGCAATCTGAAGGGCATTGTCCTTCGGAACTGCGAGAATTTTCACGGCTTGGATTCGCATTTTGTACGATTCTCAATCATGAATCCGATGCAGAACGACCTGATGGTAAATACAATTCTGGAACTGTTACGATAACACTTTTGAGTTTTCGCAAAACAAATTCACAGAAACCAAAAGAGCAGCTGGAACACATATCTGTTTCCAACTGCTCTTTTTGATTGTTATCGTATTGCTGTTATTTGCCCAGCTCTTTCTCACTCATTGCAAGTGCAGATGCGATTACTGCATCCATATCATAATACTTGTACTCGCCAAGACGTCCGCCGAAGATCACATGCTCCTCCTGCTCGCCAAGCTCCTTGTACTGCTGATACAGCGCGCCATTTTTCTCATCATTTACCGGATAATATGGCTCATCGCCCACCTTCCACTCAGAAGAGTATTCGCGTGAAACAACGGTCTTTGGCAGATCATTGCCTGCATCATCCTTGCCAAACTCGAACCATTTATGCTCGATGATACGTGTCCAAGGTGTCTCAGCATCTGTGTAGTTCACTGCCGCATTTCCCTGGAAGTTTGGCCTGTCTAAAAGTTCTGTCTCAAACCGCACGGAACGATATTCAAGCGCGCCAAGCTTATAATCAAAATAAGCATCAATGGCACCTGTATAGACAACCTTCTCTGCCATCGCATCATACTCTGCTTTGTTTGCAAAATAATCGGTAGAAACCTTTACTTCAATACCAGCCAGAAGGTTCTCCACCATCTTCGTGTAGCCGCCCATCGGAATACCCTGATACAGCGCATTGAAATAATTGTTGTCAAATGTCAGACGGACTGGCAGACGCTTGATGATAAACGCAGGAAGCTCTGTACATGGGCGTCCCCACTGTTTTTCCGTATAGCCTTTTACCAGCTTCTCATAGATATCTGTTCCAACCAGACTGATTGCCTGCTCTTCCAGATTCTTAGGCTCCGTGATACCAGCTGCCTTTTTCTGCTCTTCGATCTTTTCCGCTGCCTCTTCTGGCGTTACCACACCCCACATTTTATTAAATGTGTACATGTTAAACGGCAGGCTGTAAAGCTCGCCTTTGTAATTTGCAACCGGTGAATTCGTGAACCGGTTGAACTCTGCAAACTTCGTAATATAATCCCATACCTCTTTGTTGTTCGTGTGGAAGATATGCGCACCATATTTGTGTACATGGATACCCTCTACATCCTCTGTGTACACATTTCCGGCAATATGCGGACGCTTGTCAATCACAAGCACCTTTTTCCCTTTTTCCTTTGCCTGCTGTGCAAACACCGCACCGTAAAGTCCGGCACCTACCACTAAATAATCATACTTTTTCATGTTTATCCTCCTCTTAGCCTTTAATCTCTTCGAAATATATCTCTTGTATATACCTTTTCCTGCACATCGTCCAGCTCTGCGCTATAACGGTTTGCAAGAATTGCATCACACTGTTTCTTAAACTCTACCAGATCATTTACGATCTTGGAGCCAAAAAATGTCGTTCCATCCGGTAGTGTCGGCTCATATACGATTACACTTGCCCCCTTCGCCTTCACACGTTTCATCACGCCTTGAATCGAACTCTGACGGAAATTATCCGAATTTGATTTCATCGTGAGTCGATAGACACCAATCGTAACTTTTTTCTCACTTTCAGCATTCCATTCATTGTTCGCGCCATAGCTGTAATAACCGGCTTTTTCAAGCACGCGACCCGCAATAAAATCTTTCCGCGTCCGGTTACTCTCCACAATCGCCGTCATCATATTCTGTGGCACACTGTCATAATTCGCAAGCAGCTGTTTCGTATCCTTCGGCAGGCAGTAGCCACCGTAACCGAAGCTCGGATTGTTGTAGTGTGTTCCGATTCTCGGATCCAGGCACACACCGTCGATGATTGCCTGGGTATCCAACCCTTTCATCTCTGCATAAGTATCTAACTCATTGAAATAGGATACACGTAGAGCGAGATAGGTGTTTGCAAAAAGCTTGACCGCTTCTGCTTCCGTAAATCCCATAAACAGCGTATCAATATTTTCCTTTTCTGCGCCCTCCTGCAACAACCGTGCAAAAGTATGCGCCGCCGCATCTACTTCTGCATCCGACTTATCTGTACCAATAATAATACGGCTTGGATACAAATTGTCATACAGCGCCTTGGACTCCCGCAGAAATTCCGGAGAAAACAGAATCCGGCTTGTCTGATATTTCTTTCTTACTGACTCCGTATAACCAACCGGGATCGTCGATTTGATTACCATAAATGCTTCCGGATTCACCTTCAGCACAAGTTCAATCACGGCTTCCACCGCTGTGGTATCGAAGAAGTTCTTCTGACTGTCGTAGTTTGTCGGCGCAGCAATGATGACAAAATCCGCATCGCGATATGCTGTCCCTCCATCTAAGGTTGCTGTCAGATGCAACTCCTTCTCTGCCAGATACTTCTCAATATAATCGTCCTGAATCGGAGAAATCTTATGATTGATCTTCTCCACCTTCTTAGGCACGATATCCACTGCTGTCACCGTATGCTTCTGGGACAACAGGGTTGCAAGTGACAATCCGACGTAGCCGGTTCCTGCAACCGCAATCTTTATATCTTCAAATGTTCTCATATTCGAAATCCTCCTGTAACACGTCTTTTCGAATAACTATTTACTCACTCCGCAATGCTTCCACTGGATCCTTCTTTGATGCTACACGCGACGGAATCAATCCACCGATCATCGTCAGCACAACGCTGATTGCAACCAAGAGCGCACCACCTGTAACCGGAAGCTTCGCAACGCCGGTCAGTCCTGCAAAATGGTGAATGACTGCATTGATTGGGATGTTCAGGAGCACGGTAACTCCAATACCGATCAAACCTGCCACGAAACCAATGATAATCGTCTCCGCGTTAAATACACGCGAGATATCCTTCTTCGATGCACCGATGCTTCGCAGCACACCAATCTCCTTCGTCCGCTCCAATACGGAAATATATGTGATGATACCAATCATGATCGAGCTTACCACGAGCGAGATTGCCACGAACGCCATCAGCACATACGAAATCGCATTGATAATCGTACTGATGGAAGACATCATCGTTCCTACCATATCTGTGTAAGAGATTTCCTTCTCCTCTTCGCCGTTTGCTTTCACCATATCGTTATATTCTTCGATCACGTCGATGATCTTTTCCTTCGACTCAAAATCGATCGGATAGATGCGGATGACCTTCGGATCATTCTCATAAGCGATACCAAGTGTGACAAGGTTGTCATCATAGGTCGCATTCTCAGCGGATTTCAGATCGGACAGCGACATGCTGTTTGACACACTCTGCGTCTGTTCCGTCATCGTCTGCATAAACTGCTTCAACTGATCTGCCGGAAGGCTCGCCATATATTCATACAGCTGATCCTCTGTCATGTCTGCGATTCCCATCTCGCTCATTGCATCCTGCGCCTGCTGCTCAGCTTCCTTCTGTGCCTCCTCGTTCAGATCTGCACCAAATTCATAGCCGGTAAATACATTCTTATCTGGATCATCCAGCTGCGCCTTGCCAACTTCGCTGTCTCTCGACAGATCCATCAACTTCTCCACCAGTGCATGCGTATAACCAATCGTTGTTGTGATCGAATGTACTGTTGCATCCTCATTCGGGCGGACGATACCAACCACCTTGATATCCAGACCATTTTTGATCTTATCTTTCAGGTAATCAGCATCATCGCTCTTATCCACATAACATTTCTCTGAATCATCGTATTCGTAAAAATCGGAAGATGGAATTACCTTATAGGTGAGGCTCAGCAGGTCATCATAGGTGTACGAGGTGTTTGGATACGTCTTCGTCTCACCCTTCAATGCCGCACGCATCATCTCCTGCATCTCGCTGACATCCCGGATGCCAAGCGAATACAACTCATAATCGCTGATCTCGTTATCCTTCGTCACGACCATCACGACTTCATCATAATTCTCCGGCCAGCGTCCGGCTACAACATCATACTGGTTCTCGAGCAGCTCCTGATTGCTGATCATCTCGGACCAGACATTCGTCGTACTCTGCGTCCCTGTCATACCCAGGTTATCCATCTCTGACATCGAACCAAATCCGATACTGTCAAAGACGGTACTTGGATTGACCTGATAGACTTCTTTCTCTACATCACTTTTGTAAGCGTTAATCGTAATGCCATAGGTGTACATGATATCGCTGGTGTAGTCCTTCATCTTCTGACCGTCACCTTCCTCGATATAATCCTTGAAGGATACCATGTCGTTAACCTTGACTTCACCAAGCATATTCTTCATATAATTACCGACAAAGTTGTTTGAATACACCTTGTCCATATCATGCTCTTCTTCACTCTTCATCTCGGTGCCGAGCATAATTCCCATCATTGCGGACATGTCAATGGACTCATCCGTGATCTCCAGCGGGTAGGTAGAAAGAGTATCTTCCTCCACGCTCTTGATATAATTCCGGAATCCATCGGACAACGATAAGATCAGCGCGATTCCGATGATACCGATACTGCCTGCAAATGCGGTAAGCAGGGTTCGTCCCTTCTTTGTAAGCAGGTTGTTAAAGGACAGATTCAGCGCTGTAAAATACGACATCCGCTTATGCTTTAAGTCCTTCTTGCTTAATTCCTCATACGTTTCCTTCGCTGCTTCCTCATCGGAATACGGCATGCTATCATCTGTAATCTCACCATCCAACAGCTTAACAATTCGTGTACTGTACTGCTCTGCAAGCTCCGGGTTATGGGTAACCATAATAACGAGACGGTCTTTTGCAATCTCCTTCAGAAGATCCATAATCTGCACGCTTGTCTCTGTATCAAGTGCACCGGTCGGTTCATCCGCAAGCAGAATCTCCGGATCATTGATCAGTGCACGCGCGATTGCCACACGCTGCATCTGTCCACCGGACATCTGATTTGGCTTTTTATGGATCTGGCTACCGAGTCCAACCTTCTCGAGCACTTCCTTCGCCCGGCGTCTGCGCTCGCTCTTCGAGACACCCGACAAGGTCAATGCCAGCTCGACATTCTGCAGCACCGTCTGGTGCATGATCAGATTATAGCTCTGGAATACAAAACCAACGCTATGGTTCCGATAGGTATCCCAGTCCTTATCCTTGTATTTCTTTGTTGTTTTTCCCTTGATTATCAAATCGCCATCGGTGTACTGATCGAGCCCTCCCACGATATTCAAGAGTGTTGTCTTTCCACAACCGGAATGTCCAAGAATCGAAACAAATTCATTTGCCCGAAAATTAATACTGACTCCCTTTAATGCCTGTACCTTTGAATCGCCCTCTCCATAGTCCTTTACTATGTTCTTCAGTTGCAGCATGTCATCTTCCCTTCATTTTCTTTCACTATAACAAAAGCGATTTCTTCACCCTTCGGGTTCCCGAAATCGCTTTCATACTCTTACATCATGTATTCAATCATCTTGTTGACTGCTTCGCCAAATTCCTCTGACTTCTTCTGTGCATCATCGAAATCCCTACCGATAACGCCATAATAGAATTTGATCTTTGGCTCTGTACCAGATGGACGGACGCAAAGCCAAGCGCCACCTTCGAGCTCGTAATATACAACGTTCGACTTCGGAAGTCCGGTTGGAACAACCACCTTATTCTTCATGTTTGTCGCTGTATCGTTGTCGTAATTACGTGCCCAGAGCACTTCTAAGCCTGCAATCTCCTTTGGTGTATGAGACTTTAACTGATCCATGATACTCTTAATCTTCTCCAGACCTTCGATACCCTTTAATGTCAGTGTATGGATCGCATCTACATGATAACCATACTTCTCATAAATATCGATCATGGCATCCCACAAAGTCTTGCCCTGTGAACGGTAATATGCAGCTGCCTCACAGAGTGCCATCGTTGCTACGATCGCATCCTTATCTCTGGCATGTGTACCGATCAGACATCCGTAGCTCTCCTCAAATCCGAAGAGATATGTGCCATTATGTTTTGTCTCAAACTCCAACATCTTCTGTCCAATGAACTTGAATCCGGTCAGAACCTCTACGAGCTTCACGCCGTAGCTCTTCGCCATCTCATTTACAAGGTTCGTTGTAACGATAGACTTGATCAGCGCGCCATCCGCAGGCAGTCCCTTTGTCGCCTTGATCTGGCTGAGCTCATATTCTGCAAGCAGACTTCCTGACATATTTCCGGTCAGGCAGTGATACTCGCCATCCTTATCCTTTACATACACACCGAGACGGTCTGCATCCGGATCCGTCGCGAGAACGAGATCTGCGTCATGCTGCTTTGCAAGTGCAAGTGCAAGCTCGAATGCTTCTGCTGCCTCCGGGTTTGGATAGCTTACAGTCGGAAAATCACCATCTGGCAATTCCTGTTCTGGAACAACATATACATTCTCAAAGCCAAGTTCACGCAGAATTCTTCTGGCTGGGATATTTCCCGTTCCATGCAATGGTGTATATACAATCTTTAATTCTTTTCCGTATTTGTCGATGCACTCCTGATGCAGTACAAGCTTCTTCAGCTCTGCCATATATGCATCATCGATTTCCTTGCCGATGACTTCATACAAACCTTCATGGATTGCTTCCTGCTTTGGCATTGTAATGGCATCCTGTACAGAGATTGCCTTTACCTCACGCATGATACCCGCATCATGTGGAGGTGTAATCTGTGCACCATCCTCCCAATATACCTTGTATCCGTTGTACTCTGGTGGGTTGTGGCTGGCTGTTACGTTAATACCTGCCACACAACCAAGGTAACGGACTGCAAAAGAAAGCTCTGGTGTTGGACGAAGAGACTCAAACACATATGCCTTGATACCGTTTGCTGCCAGACACAAGGCTGCTACATCTGCAAACTCTGGTGAACAATGTCTGGAATCATAGGCAATCGCAACACCCTTTGCCTGCTTCTTACGCTGTTTGATATAATTTGCAAGTCCCTGTGTCGCCTTCGCAACAATATAATTATTCATGCGGTTCGTACCGGCGCCAATAATACCGCGCAATCCAGCTGTTCCGAATTCAAGATCCGTATAGAAACGCTCTTTGATTTCTTTCTCGTCATCCTTGATTGCTGCCAGCTCCTGTCTTGTTGCTTCATCAAAAAACGGGTTTGTCAGCCATTCTTCATAAACCTTTTTGTAATCCATGTCCATGATGTTCCTCCTACTATTTAGTCCAGCACGGATATCAGATCCGCGTAGCTATATTCATCGTCTTTGCCGTTATCTTCGGCTTGTATTGTATAACTTTTTATCAAATAACCGGCTTTGTATAGCGTGATCGTATGTGTTCCCGCTGTCTTCCTGATCGACACCGGTGCGATTCCGACATAATCGCCGTCGAAATATACGCCCACACCCTCCGGTTTTTTAATCGTAATTTTATTGCCCTGCTCCGCGGACTCCGTCGTCTGCCCACTCTGCGTCGTCGCAGTGGTCGTCTGTGATCCCTGTGTCGTTGCAGTCGTCTGCGTCGTAGTCTGCCCGGATGCAGTTGTCTGTCCCTCCTGCGTCGTTGCCTCAGTCGTATCTTCCGTTGTCTCTTCGGTCGTTTCCTGCTGCAAGGTTACGCGCAAGGTTTTCATCGTCTCTGTGATTTTAAAACTTCCACGGAAGCTGTCATAGCCATCCGCTGTAATGCTTAATTCATGATCGCCGTACAATCCGGTATACGTCCGGTTCGCGATCACCTCTCCATCAACCTTGATGACTTCATTCGCATCCTCCGGCGTCACAGCAAACGTTACCGTTCCGGATGGAATTGCAATATCTGAGATATCTACATTTAACTCGCGATCCTTTGTCACACGGATACTCTTCTCTCCGGAATATCCATTTTTACTGATACGAAGTGTATAATCGCCTTCCCCGACTGCTACCAGCATATCTGCAGTAACTGGAACAATCACATCTTTTCCAATCTCTACAAATCCGCCAACATATGTCCCCTGATTTAACAGCCGGACATACCCGTGCCCCTTCGTAATGATCACGGACACCAGATTGCCATTCCACAAGGACAGCGTCACCTCATCCTCTGTGTTTACATCCACGAGAGAAAGCGCCTGATCCCCATCAAATACCTGTGCATAATCCGATACCGGGAAACGATTTCCATTATAGACAGCGGTATGGTCATCCTGCCGGTACAGGAACTTCTTAATCTGTGTATATGTCTTCACCTTCGCATTCTTCGCGATACTGACCAGCTTCTCTGTATCCATATAATACACGATATCCACGACATTTCCACAGGCAACATTGTCAATGCCGATATCCGCGCCCTTCGTATCTGTCACGCGTACACCGCCATGATACTGCAATGTTATATCTGTACCATCCAGCACCGATACAAAATGCATCTGATTATTTTCCATGTCCATGCTCGTTATGATTGCCGTCATGGAAGCCTCTTCATGATCTGCCGTGACTTCCTCCGTGTTCTCATAGACCTTGACATCATTCTTCTTTTTTTGCCCACAGCCCATGAACACGAACGCAAGCATCAACACAACGATTCCATATTGTATCTTCCGCTTATCCATAAAACCACCTTAACTTCTGTATTATACAAGATTATTTTGCAAATGTGAAGATTATATATTCATTTTTTCGAGATATTATAGGAAGATAATTTTTCAAGCAACGTCTGCTTCTTCTCTTCCTCTTCCATGATCCGGTTCAACTTCTCGACCATTTTCGGAGAAATGCGTGTCTTCGAACCATTCATATATTGATTTGAGAGCTTATAGAATTTTTCAGGATACCGGTAGAGTCCACAAATATACGCAACGTCCATCTGTTGCAATGGGATTCCCTGCTGGTACCGTTCTAAGATCGCAGTGAGCAGTGCAAACGCATATCCATTTTTTTCCACGGTTTTCCGAATGAAATAATACAGATCCTGCAACTGGTTCCCGATATGATATTTTTCAAAATTAATCGTTGCGATATAGCGCGCATCGGCTGTCCCACATACAAGGACACTATGATGATTGTAAGTGCCATGACAATATCCCATATGTTCAGATTCGCCCGCCGTCCCCGCCTCTGCCTGTTCACAGTTCAGCCCCTGCTCATAAAAGTACGGAAATGCCTGCATAAACAAAGATTCAAATTCCCGTTTCGGACTCTGTTTCGCAATATAATTATGTACTCGCTTCATTTCCCGGTTCCGACGCTTGACATCATTCTTCTCCCGGATCTGCATATCGCGATCAACTTCCTGCCAGACCGTACGTCCAGCCCGATGCAGGGCAACCAGATTATCAACCGCAAGCATGATTTCATTTTTGTTGCTGACACCCATCTCACGACCGTCAAAAAACATCCGCATCACAAACGGATTCCCATAACGATCGTATGTAATCAGTTCATCCTCCACATTTTTCACAAGCCGGTCAATATGCGGAAAGCCTGCCAGATACATATGCTCCTTAAAATCATACTCTGCCTGCAGCCGTTTTTCTCCGGCTGTCGTTGCCCGAATCTGGCGCACCCCCTTGTCCGTCTGCAGCAGCATCGCTCCCCGTCCCCGTCCTATGTGATCCAATCTCACATCGTACATCTCGAATACTTCCGACATTTTTTCAGCCACAAAAAATCCCCTCCCAACATCAGTCTTGTTAATTGTATGCCAGGAAGGGCGGATTCATTCCGATTGATCGTCCGCATCTATAGATACGATTCCTTTACAATCGCCAATAATTGTTCTCTTGTATTCAATTCCGGTTCTTCAAGTACCCGGTCCAGCAGTGCCTTCAAAATGCGTCCCATATCCGGCCCCGGTTTTACACCGATCGCGATGAGATCTTTTCCACTGATTTCAAGTTCCGACAGTTTCAAACATTGCTTCTGTTCTATGATCTCTGCATACATCGCTTCCATATGCGCGATCACCTGTCTGCGCTGTTCGAGATGATACGCACTCTGACCTGCCATATCGCCCTTTCGGATCTCCAGAAAATCTGCGAAATGCTCCGCGCCAAGCTGTGCCACAAACCGACGGAAGCTCTTCATCCCCGGTCCGTCCCCGGAGAGTCCATAATCGTGATTTCTCACCAGTCTGCAAACCTGATCGATCGTATCGTTATCAAGCTTTAACCGACGCAGAATCGTGCGCGCCATCTTCGCAGAGAGTTCCTGATGTCCATAGAAATGATCGACTCCTGTTTCGTCTGTCGTCTTACATTCTGGTTTTCCAACATCATGGAGCAACGCCGCATAACGCAGGACAGGTGTTGCTGATACTGCCCGCATCACCTGCAGCGTATGACGACCGACATCATACAGATGATACGGGTTATTCTGTGGCGTCTGCATCATCCGGTCGAACTCCGGCAGAAATATATTGGTGAGTCCCAGCTCGTACGCTTCCTCCAGCCGTTCCGGATGCTTCGAAACGATCATCTTCGTAAGCTCAGTACAGATCCGTTCTGCACTGATATCCTTCAGGAACTTTGCCTGATCGCGCATCGCTTCCCGCGTCTGATTCTCAATTACAAAATCAAGCTGTGCCGCAAACCGGACTGCACGCAGGATACGAAGTGCATCCTCGTCAAACCGTTCTGATGCCTCACCCACGCAGCGGATGATTCCTTTCTCCAGGTCCTTCTGTCCACCGAAAATGTCGATCACACCCTGCTCCGGGTTATATGCCATTGCATTGATCGTAAAATCCCGTCGTTTCAGATCCTCTTCCAGGCTCGCTGTGAAGCACACGGATTCCGGACGACGGTGGTCGGTATAAACACCATCCACCCGGTATGTAGTCACCTCAAATGCATAATCGGTATGACTGGCAGGCGATCCACTTCCATCGTCCAAAATCTCGCGATCCACTAAGACCGTCACCGTTCCATGCTGGATTCCCGTATCGATCGTGCGGTGGAAAATTGCCTTGACCTCCTCCGGTTTCGCCGAGGTCGTGATATCCCAGTCATTCGGCTGCTTGCCGAGCAGGCTGTCCCGCACGCAACCGCCAACAATATATGCCTCATACCCATGCTTATTTAATTGTTGTAAAATATATGCCGCCCCTGTCGGAATTTCTATTTTCATGTATTTCACCCAAATAAACAACTACCCCGCTGATGTCAGCAGGGTAAATGTTCTGATTTTTATTTTTAGTATGCCTTTCCAAAATAAACCATGTGTTTCGCAGGCTTGCCACAATGTACACATACATCACCAAGCTTTTCCTGTGCAAACGGGATACATCTCGTTGTTGCACCTGTCTCGTCCTTGATGGCTGTCTCGCAGGCTTCCTCGCCACACCACATAGCCTTGATGAATCCCTGCTTCTTCTCCAGAATATCTGTGAACTCATCCCAGTTTGTAGCGACATGTGTATTCGCATCACGATGTGCCTTTGCCTTTGCATACATATCATCATGCATCTGTGCAAGCAATGCCTCACAGGTCTCTGCCAGCTTGTCAAATGGCACGATTGTCTTTTCTCTTGTATCACGGCGGACAACAACTGCCTGTCCTGCCTCGATATCCTTCGGTCCAACCTCAACACGAAGTGGAATACCCTTTACTTCCTGCTCGGCGAACTTGAATCCAGGACTCTTATCAGAATCATCAACCTTCACACGGAAGTTGGATGCGAGCATGCTGCGAAGCTCTTCTGCCTTCTCGAGTACGCCCTCTTTTTTCTGCATGATCGGAACGATCATGATCTGAGTTGGAGCAACCTTCGGAGGAAGCACCAGTCCGCTGTCATCACCATGTACCATGATGATAGCGCCGATCATTCTCGTTGTCATACCCCAGGATGTCTGATGTACATACTGAAGCTTATTATCCTTATCTGTATACTGAACGCCAAATGCTCTTGCAAATCCATCCCCAAAGTTGTGGCTCGTTCCGGACTGCAGTGCCTTACCATCGTGCATCAGCGACTCAATCGTATAAGTTGCCTCAGCACCTGCGAATTTCTCTTTGTCTGTCTTACGTCCCTTGATAACCGGAATTGCAAGCACGTCCTCGCAGAAATCCGCATACACATTCAGCATCTGGATCGTTCTTGCCTCTGCCTCTTCTGCTGTTGCATGTGCGGTATGGCCTTCCTGCCACAGGAACTCTCTCGAGCGAAGGAATGGTCTTGTCTCCTTCTCCCAACGCACAACGGAACACCACTGGTTATATACCTTTGGAAGATCACGGTAGCTCTCGATCTCCTTAGAATAAAAATCACAGAACAATGTCTCGGATGTTGGTCTGACACACAGGCGCTCCTGCAGTTCATTCAATCCGCCATGTGTGACCCATGCAACCTCCGGTGCGAATCCTTCGACATGATCCTTCTCCTTCTCGAGCAGGCTCTCCGGAATAAACATTGGAAGGTATACATTCTCTACGCCGGTTGCCTTGAAACGCTCATCGAGATTCTTCTGGATCAGTTCCCAGATCGCGTAGCCTGCCGGTTTGAAAACCATACATCCCTTTACGCTTGTGTAATCACACAGCTCTGCTTTACGGACAACGTCCGTATACCACTGTGCAAAATCCTCATCCATCGCTGTAATATGCTCTACTAACTTCTTGTCCTTTGCCATTTCTCTTGTCCTTTCTATTTCCACTTTATTCAAATTCATCCAAATCGAGTACCGCGAACGCTTCGCCCTCGGGTTCTTTTTTAATCACAATTTCCTCTCCGGTAATCGGATGCGTAAATTCCATCCGTGAGGAGAACAGACCGATCTGTTTATATTTGCGCTTCGTCTTCGCGAATTTCGGGTTATATTTCGTATCACCCCAGATACCACAGCCCCGGCTCGCAAACTGCGCCCGGATCTGATGATGTCTGCCTGTGACAAGCTCAATCAACACATAACTGAGCGTTCCATCGTCCGTATCCATGACATCGAGCACCTCATAATATAGCTCTGCGCGCTTGGCACCCTTTTCGCCTTTTTTCACGACTTTCGTTGTGTTCGTTTTTCCATCCCGCAGAAGATAGTCTACCATCTCGCCTTCAAAATCCGGAAGCTCTCCGGTTATGACCGCCTGATAATATTTCGCGATCTCACCATCCTGCTGCATGTCCGAAAGCTTCGCTGCTACCTCTGGAGTTTTTGCAAATACCATCACACCCCCTACGGGACGATCCAGCCGGTGAATCGCAGCTACATACGGCTCTTCCGCCTGCTCCGATTCCTCTTGGTCATACAGGTAATGCTTGATTTTCGTAATCATATCTTCATCGTTGCCCTTGTCGCCCTGTGACAACACACCATACGGCTTCACGCAGGCAAGCAGATATGCATCCTCGTATAAAATCTCTAACTTCATAATTCCTGTCCATTTCCGATATAGTTCCTATATCTTAGCTATATTTACACATAACTAAAAGGAATTATACAAGAGTTGCCATCTTTTTGCAACCGGCGGACACAGAAAGTTTTCAATCCTATCGGTGTTTTTTGAAGATTCCCTTTTTCGTTTTCGTTGCTGCTACCTCTGCATTTGCCTGCTGGATTTCCCGCAGCACCGTGTCCAGTCTCCGGTACCGTGCTTCCTCGCGTTCCTCTTTCTCCCGCATAACTGCATCAAACTGCCGCATCACATCCGCGGTCACTTCCTCCTTAATGGATGTCGTGATAATATCCTTGTTCTCGCGCAGGGCAGTTGCGATCACACGGTTCATCACGCTTTGCAGTTGTGCCTGCTTGAAGTCGACAACCTTATCCTCATCCCCCACCATCTTCTGCATACGTTCTAACATCGAATCCTTATCCTCATCCATCCGGGTATGTACGGGGCGAAGCTCCACCGACGATGTGCTCTTGATGTTCGCTTCCGGTTTGCATGGTTTATCCTCGTTGTCTGTTTCTTCCTGTGCTGTTTTTGCGCAATCGATGGTCTGCGCATTCCCCTCATTTTTTTCTTCTGTCGAATCCAAAGCATCCTCTTCAGATTTTGCACGTTTTGCACGAATGATCGCATTTCGGATATCCTTGAGCATCAGTCCCTCTTCCTTCATCGCTTTCACGCTCTCAAACAACCGGATATCGCGATCATCATAATACCGATGTCCCTGCGCATTCCGCTTAATGTCGAGTTTTAATTCATCCTCCCAATATCGAAGTACATGTGCTTCCACATGCAGTTTTTTTGCAGCTTCCTTGATTGTCATAATTCCCATCTCTCCTTTAATTGTAAACATTTTTCCCCGTTCTTACCTTAACATAAATATACTTACATGAAACCTGCTTTCGTATACTTTATGTAGCCATTTTTCCTGTCCGTTCGACAGATGTATTTCTGTGCATTTTATGTGAAATATGCATCGGATGATTGCAGATTTTGATTATTTCGAGTATGATTATTTTGTATGTCTATCCAATTAAAGCAGATACTATACTATAAGATACAGGAAAACGGAGGTTATAGATTTATATGTGGAAAAAATTTTACAAGAAGGCGACTGCGCTCGCACTTGTCTGTGCGATGTCCGTCATGCTGACCGCATGTGGTGACAGCAACAGCAGCTGGAAGGCAGCATCTTCGTCCTTAGAGAATTCTGTGGAGGACGCGATTGCCGCAGGAAATACAGAGCCGGAAGCATCTCCGATCGATGCCTCCTCCCTGGAAGATTGTGCCTATGCATTGCCTGATCCAACTGGAGAAGAAGCAAAAGCCGAGCAGGCACGGTTTCATACTTACCTGATGGATAACTTTAAGGAGAGCGTCACAAGCGATACCGTCACGCTTCACTATACCGTTGCCAATCCAGCCCACTACGATCTGGATGTTCCAACTGCAACCTTTGGCGATGCGGAAATCTCCGAGGACGCCATTGCAAGTGACAAAAAAGAAACCGAAGATGAAATCACAGAACTGCAAAGCTTTGACTACGATCTCCTGACCGGATCGCAGAAATACACCTATGATGTTATCAAGGATTATCTGGATCTGAATCTGGAATCCTATGATTACACATATCTGTACGAACCATTTGCCTACACAAGCGGCTTGCAGACAAACATGCCGATCAACATGTCGGAATACAAATTCTACAACGAAGGGGACGTTCAGGACTATCTGGCATTGCTTGGACAGTTATCCGATTATTATGGAAAATATCTGGACTTTGAACAGACAAAGATTGACAAAGGGCTTTTCATGAACGAGCATTCCGCCAGCGAGGTTGTTCGCCAGTGTGAAGAATTCATTGCAACTCCGGAAGAGAATCTTCTGATTGCAACCTTTGAAGATAAGGTTCGCGGTGTCGAGGGCTTGAGTGAAGAACAAATTCAGGACTACATTACCCAGAATCACGATACGGTTATCAATTCCGTCATCCCTTGCTACAAGAATGTAATTAACTTCTTTAATGCACACAAGGATGATGGACAAAACGATCTGGGTCTTGCCGGGTTTGAACACGGAAAAGAATATTACGCATATCTGTTAAAGGATAAGGTTGGCACTGACAAAACGCCAGAGGAAGTTATCGACTGGCTGGACAATGCCATCGATGATGTCATGTATGAATACCAGGCAACCGCGCTTGCCAACTATTCTGCTTATGAGCAGTACTTTAACGATTCCAGTGACAGCTTATATGCGGATAACGATCCGCTGGAGACGATCAACTACTTTAAGGATGCTTTTGCCGACCGCTTCCCTGCCATGCCTGACGTGCATTACACCATTGAAAATGTCCATGAATCCTTAGAAGATATCGTCAGTCCGGCATTCTATGTGACAACACCAATTGATGCCTACGACGAAAACTCCATCTACCTGAATATGGGCAGTGACGGCGCCGGTGATCTGTGGTCCACCCTTGCGCACGAAGGAATCCCCGGACATATGTATCAGTTCACCTACTACTTGAGCACGAACCCGGAACCAATCCGCGCGTTGCTTAACTTTAACGGCTACACCGAAGGCTGGGCTACCTATATTGAGATGATGAGCTACGATATGTACAAAGATTATCCGGATGACAGTTATGCAGATTTCGAACGGATCAACTCTGAGTTGAACCTGCTTGTCAGTGCCCGTGTCGAAATCGGTGTCAACTATGAGGGCTGGGATCTGGAAGCAACACAGAAGTACCTCTCCGACAATGGTTTCAATTCTGATGGAGCCGAAAGCATCATGGATTACGTTATCGCCGAACCAGTCAACTACCAGATGTATGTCATGGGCTGGCAGTCCTTCCAGGAGCTTCGTGACTATGCAGAATCCGCCCTTGGCAACAAGTTCGACGAGCAGGCTTTCCACAAGGTTGTGCTTGATGCAGGTCCATCCCAGTTCTATCTGATTGAGAAGCTTGTCAAACAGTATGTAAAGGATAATTTATAATTTCATATATAGCAAAAGCAGCTCTTAGAGCTGCTTTTTGTTTTTACCAATACTTCTGTATTAACTGCTTTGCTTCTTCCTCTGTTTTATCACAAGATTCCACAAGGTTTTTTATTACATTCTCTTTTGTTCCATATACTTTTTTCATTAGATCCATTAGTGTTTTTTCCGCTTTATCCCGTTCTACTTCCGTCTTATTCAACTTCTCTTCTGCTCGATCCCGTTCCTCTTCTGCTTGATCCGCCCGTTCTCGTTCTCTCTTGGTATTTGCCCGCTCTTCCTGTATGTTCATTGGCTCCATATTCTCAAACCAGTTTCCCATGCTCTCGCCTCCGATCATCTTTCTCAAACAATCTGTCGCTTCAGAAACCGATACCTGCATCTTCATAAATAACGCCCACAACGAATTTACAATGATCTGCACGATATTCTCCGACGCCCATCTGCGACAATACATAAACCATAGCATACAACTTCTGAAAATGTAAAGCGTAAGTTTGGAACATTTGGAAAAAGTGAGGAACTATACGGGTTTAAAGGCAAAAAATAACGTAGGATGCATATGTCATTTTATACACATCCTACGTTTATCCATTCATATTCTATTTCAGATTCAAGATTTCATTCATAACCTGCGAGAATTCCCGGTACTCAGAAACCAATGCTTCCAATCGTTCTCTCCCCGCGTCCTCCAGATGATAATAGACTTTCACCATCCGTTCACCGGTCTGTTTCTTATAATCACTAATGTACTTCTGATCAATCATCTTATATAACGTCGGATACAAAGTACCCACCGACAACGAGATCTTATCTTTCGAAGCACGCTTTATACTTTTTACAATTTCATAACCGTAACAATCCTTCTCCGAAAGGAATTTCAACACAAGTAATTCCACATAGCCACGGTAAAACATATTTTTATTTTCCATATATCTGCCTCACAACGTATTCTATGTATCTTACCATTTTGGATTGTAAAAAACAAGAAATATATTCATTATATTTATTATTTTCGGTTTATATCAGATAGCATTGTTATAATCAAAAAATTTCATGCATGAGTATTAACTATAGGTATCTTACTATCTGAAAATCAAATTACATCTCCATTTGTTTTTATCTTAAATTGTCCCTTAAATTTAGCAGATTCTTTTGTCGACTTATTTGTTACCTTATAAGTAACTGTTGCATATGCTGGGTTTCCATTCTTCTTTGTTTCCGCCGTAAAAGTTTTGGTGCCCATTACCATTACCAGCGATAAAATTATAATACCCGCAATATGCTTTCTTATCTTTTTCATCTGTTACATCTCCTTCATCTTTATTAACATTTCAATTCATCTGAAATCTTGTGGTTAAAATATATGCTGAAAAATCACCATTTTCTGATATAGGATCTATTACCTTTAATACTACATTTCCATAGTCATCATAATAATTTCCACTATGACTAAGCAGTTCTTTTTCCAAGTCACTATAACCCTCGTCAAAGTCTTCGTCCTCTATATCTGCCACCTTGTCTTCAGCGGTGTCTTTCCGTTCGGTTCTTAGCCACGGTGTTGCAAATATAACAGCTCCGAACAATATACCGCACACGCCTATTGCCAACCCAACATGCTTCACCATCACTTTTCGAACATTTCGTATATCTGATATTTCAATTTCCTTCTGATAATTCAAGATCACTTCCTGCGGTTTTCCAAACTCATCCACCAGCATGTCATAAGTACATGGATCATGCTCTCGAACGAAATGATCTATGTCCTCAGCAATTGATACCAAAAACTTCTTCCTGCACGCTCTTCCATAAGGAAAATAGCCCTTCAACAATTTCATATATTTCCGCTTTGCCCTGTTCATAGGAATACCCCCTTTCGAATTTATTTGACTATATCATATGCATTATCGCTTGTCAAATATTTCGTTTCCCGATATATTTCATTCTCCATTCATTCTTATATACAGTATGTTGAAAGCTCAGAAGTTCTTAATGTTCTGCAAGTAATCGCAGCCATGTTTGAACACGATGTTCAAACAAGCCGCCGCTGAGACAGGGATGTCGAATCGGCGGCGGTGGCGTATATTTTTAACATGTAAATCAGAACATTTAGAGCTTCTTAGCTTTCATACATTGTATATGGAATGAATCGAGAATGAAATATATGTTTGAGTACATCTTTATTTTGCAATGTCAGAAATTCTATATAGAGATACTTGTATTGAATGTCCATTATTAAGAACCATCTCCTACATAAAACAGGGTAAAAAATAACCCGCGTCATCAGACGCGGGTTACCCTTATTTATAAGCGATTCAATTACTCAGCCTTAGGACCAGCAGCAACCAATGCCTTACCAGCATCGTTTGTTGTGTACTTCTGGAAGTTCTTCTGGAATCTCTCAGCAAGATCCTTAGCCTTTGTCTCCCACTCAGTAGGATCAGCATATGTGTCTCTTGGATCAAGGATTGCTGGATCTACACCAGGAAGCTCTGTTGGAACCTCAAAGTTGAACATAGGAATCTTCTTTGTAGGAGCTGTCTTGATATCACCTGAAAGGATTGCATCGATGATTCCACGAGTATCCTTGATTGTGATACGCTTGCCTGTTCCGTTCCATCCTGTATTTACGAGATAAGCCTTAGCTCCGCTCTTCTCCATCTTCTTAACAAGCTCTTCTGCATACTTTGTAGGATGCAACTCAAGGAATGCCTGTCCGAAGCAAGCTGAGAATGTAGGTGTAGGCTCTGTGATACCACGCTCTGTACCAGCAAGTTTCGCAGTAAATCCTGAAAGGAAGTAGTACTTTGTCTGCTCTGGTGTCAGAATAGATACTGGAGGAAGTACTCCAAATGCATCTGCTGAAAGGAAGATTACGTTCTCTGCAGCAGGACCTGCGGAAACGCCATTTACCTTAGATGCAATCTTCTCAATATGATCAATTGGATAAGAAACACGAGTATTCTCTGTTACGCTCTTATCGTCGAAATCAATCTTACCTGCTGCATCAACTGTCACGTTCTCAAGAAGAGCGTCACGTCTGATTGCGTTGTAGATATCTGGCTCAGACTCCTTATCAAGTCCGATAACCTTTGCATAACATCCACCCTCGAAGTTGAAGACACCGTTGTCATCCCAACCGTGCTCATCATCACCGATCAGAAGTCTCTTAGGATCTGTAGAAAGTGTTGTCTTACCTGTACCTGAAAGGCCGAAGAATACAGCTGTATGCTTACCTTCCATATCGCAGTTAGCAGAACAGTGCATTGAAGCGATACCCTTAAGTGGGAGGTAGTAGTTCATCATAGAGAACATACCCTTCTTCATCTCTCCGCCGTACCATGTATTGATGATAACCTGCTCCTTAGATGTGATGTTGAATGCTACACATGTCTCAGAGTTAAGACCAAGCTCTGCATAATTCTCAACCTTAGCCTTAGATGCGTTGTAAACAACGAAATCCGGCTCGAAATCCTTCAGCTCTTCCTCTGAAGGCTTGATGAACATGTTTGTTACAAAGTGAGCCTGCCAAGCAACCTCAACGATGAAACGAACTGCCATACGTGTATCCTTGTTTGCACCACAGAATGCATCTACAACATAAAGCTTCTTGTTGCAAAGCTCCTTCTTAGCAAGATCCTTAACAACTGCCCATGTCTCTTCTGTCATAGGATGGTTGTCGTTCTTGTAAGCATCTGTTGTCCACCATACTGTGTCCTTAGAATTCTCATCCATAACGATGTACTTATCTTTAGGAGAACGTCCTGTAAATACACCTGTCATAACGTTAACTGTATCTAATTCTGTGTTCTGTCCAACCTCATAACCCTCGTTTGAAGCCTTTGTCTCTTCCTCAAACAAAACTTCATATGAAGGATTGTGAACGATTTCTGTTGTTCCGGTAATTCCATACTTAGTTAAATCAATGTTTGCCATCTTAAAATTTCCTTCCTTTGCTTTTTATTAATTCAGGGCAGTTATCCACCCAAAACCACCGAAATTGTATCACTAAAAAGATATCCAGTCAACCAACATATATGAAAAATCGTTTAATTTTTCGTGAATTAAATGTTAATCCTCTTTTTTATCAATATATCGGTTGAGTGTCTCAACTACCGTGTTCAGATTATATGGTTTCGCAATATAATCATCGAGCTTGTTCTCTAAGATTCGTTCCTTATCACCAAACATGGCTCTCGCTGTAACTGCAATGATCGGAAGGCGCTTCTTATGCTCCTTCTGCTCAATCTCACGAATCTGCTGTGTTGCTGCGATACCATCCATAACCGGCATCTGTACATCGAACAGCGCTGCATCGTATTCCTTCTGCTTGAACAGCTCAATTGCTTTCTCACCATTCTCTGCAATATCATAAGAGAATCCTGCCATACCGAGCAGCTTACCGATAACCTGCTGGTTGACCGGCTCATCCTCTGCAACAAGGATACGCGCCTTGCTGTGTGCATTGATCGAGAATACTGCGGCATCTTCTTTTTCTTCCATGTTCTTGGCTGCTTCCACCTCGGCTGCCTTTACAACCTTCAGAGGAATCTCTGCAATGAACGTCGAACCGATGCCTTCCTTACTCTGCACACTGATGTTACCACCCATCAGCTCTGCAATCTGCTTGGAGATAACCAGACCAAGTCCGGAACCGCCATACTTTCTTGTATCGGAACCATCGACCTGTGAGAACCGGATAAACAGCTTATCCATGTTCTTCTCCGAGATACCGATACCAGTATCAGCAACCGCGATACGCAGGTTGATATTCTCTTTTTCTGCATCAATTGCGGCAATCTTTACTCTTACACTTCCCTCAGATGTGAATTTTAATGCATTGGAAAGCAAACAATTCAAAATCTGCTGGATTCTCTGTCCATCGCCCTTTACAAGCTTTGGAATATTGTTACCAAATGTGCAGTCAAGGGCAAGTCCCTTGTTTGTCGCTGTCGGTACCTGTGCAGCTACCGTCTCCTCAATGGCTGCACGCACATCGAAGATCTCTTCCTTCAGATTATATTTACCAGCTTCCAGCTTACTGATATCAAGAATATCGTTGATCAGGCGAAGCAGGTTATCTGCACAGCCCTTTGCAGTGAGCAGGTTATCGCGGTAATCTGCCTGCAGATCATCTGCCATCAGCGTAAGCTGCAGCATACCAAGGATTCCGTTGATCGGAGTACGAATCTCGTGGCTCATGTTCGCGAGGAACTCTGCCTGTGTCTTATATGCTGCATTCGCATCTTCGATTGCTGCAGACAGCTTGTTCTCCGTCTCCTTCTGGTCTGTAATATCAATAACAACCATGTTGATATAGTCAGCCTCAGACTTGTACATAACTGTGTTAAATACCTTGCCAAGCTTCTCCATCGTGATCTCCACGTCCATGAAGTCGCCCTCTTTGGTTCCAGAGGTATTATACGCAGTAAACCATGCGTTAATATCCTGTAACACTTCGATCTTACTCTCACCAAGAATCTTGTCCTGATAATCAGATGCATCCAGATTGAAGTAACTTCCGAACCGCTCATTTGCTTCCTGAATGCAGTACCCAATGCTGTTCCCAAGTGAATCTGTGATGATCTTTGCCTGTGCAAATCCGATCGGAAGATTCATGAACAGCTTCTTGTATTTGTCACCCTTTGTGTGGCCTGCCACAACGCCGCCACCAAGCGCAAATACAATCACTCCCGTGACAGCCGCAGCCAGCACGCCAACGATGATTCCCGCCGGAACCGCCTTAAAGATCGCACCAAATATAATTCCGAGCACGATATCCAGCGCCGCTGCAATGATGATTAGTTTCTGCCACCCTAATTTTGCTAGTTTTTCCATGTGCATAACACCCCCTATTTATCAACATTTTACTATACATTTTCGAGATTTTCAATATCTGTCTCGACCTCTTCTGCAAGTTTTTCGCCTGGTTTTTCATTCTCTTCGCGTGCGTTCGCCTTCTCGCTTCTCCGCACCTCCAATTTCTTCTCCACCTGCAGGGAAACCAACAGTAACACCATGCAGATCACGGATATCGCAATGCCCAAAAGCATACCCTGCGGCATATAGGAAAATTCAACCGTATGCGAACCGGCACCGATATCCACACCGATAAATGTGCCTGCCACCTTGTAGTAATCCACCTTTTTTCCGTCGACCTTTACCGTCCAGCCTTCATCATAAGGAATGCTTGTGAACAGTGTCTTATCCTCCGGCATCTCGATCGTGCCATAGACATAGCCATCCTTTACCGTTTCAACCTCCAGCATATGGTTCGTCAATTCCCGATATACATTTTCAAACACATCCTGATGGAAGGTTGCCACATAAAATGGTGCCACTTCGGAGCCACTGACATTGCTGTATTCGTATTCAATGGAAATGTAATCGCCCGCTTCCAGCTGTCCCAGATGGAAAATCTGGATCTGATAACGGTCATAAGCGATTTCCTGTCCGTTCTTATAAAACCGGATCTTCGTCACATAATTACCACGGCAGTTCACGAAATAATCGCCTGCATGATCCGCAGTAAAGCTCAACATAAAACACATCGGTCCAGATGCATTTGCTGTGAAGCTGACCTGATTATTCTCATAGCTGACTTTCGCCGTATCACTCGTCACACTGATCACCGGATACTCGTCCTGGAAGAATCCGCCATAGCCAGTCATGTCATATGCCAGTGTATTCTGCGCGATCATTGCAGAGTAACGGCTCTGATCCCAGTCCTTGACATTGTTGCTCACCGCAAATCCAATAGAGGTCGGGTATGGATTCTCATAGATGGATACATTATCCACCGTTTCTTTATAATTATAATCAAAATTATTCAGATCTCCCGGTCGTTCCAGCAGATACCGGATATTAAAGATTGCATTTGTAAATGGCGTATAGCCACGATACAAAAATTCATTTGCGCCTGTATAAAATCCAAGCTTGCCCATCGTGGTGACAACCGGTCCCATAACCGTTGAATTGAATGTGCTGACGCTCGGCATGTTATGCCAGCTTGCCTCATCCAGTACCGTGTAATTCATCAGTTCCGAACGATAAAAGCCTGCCTGTTCTTCCTCTGCCATCTCACGCACGCGCACATTCGCTTCTGTCACTGCCGGACTCGTCTTGTAATATTGCTTGTAATGACAATACCCATTTTCCGAAAATCCATATGCTGCATTTGCCACAAGCTCGACCAGACAGACACTTCCAATCACCGAAATGTAAGTCGCATGCGTGATCTTCTTCGACGTCCGCAGGCAACAGGTCACGCCGTAGATCACCAGCAGCACAAGACTCGCCGGCAATGTATATTTGCCAATTGTCGTGCCTGCCTGCTGTTTACAGGCAAATGCAAACGCACCTGCCAGTAAAGTTGACGAAATCACAAAATAAATATCGATTTCTGTAATCGACTGCACTGCATCATATGCCATAACGAGCAACACAAAAATAAACACAAATGAAAACCGATTCGGGATTCCATACTGGTCATGCATGCCATGCCAGATATAGTTTAACGTCCCATGATTGAAGCTGATCACAAGCAGCACCAACAGCACATATTTGCGGAACTTCTTCCACGGATGTTCCTTCACAAACAGATACAGGAACATCGTCAGAACCGCCAGCATGCCACAGTACAGATTCACACCGCCATCAAAGATCTGATTCGTAATCGGCTTTGTAAATACAAGCAGCTGCCGCAGCATCACAAAGATATTTCCATACCATGTTCCTTTTGGGATTGCCATATCCCCCGCTGCCGTCGCCATGATTCCATGATATGCAGGAAGCAGGATAAATGCTGCCATACCACCGGATAACAGGGAATACACTGCAAACCGGAATCCATTTATGAAGAATCGCTTCACTGTCTTATGCTCATAGACAAAGAACCACAGCACAAGAAACAGGCAAATGATATATCCAATATAATAATTACAATAGAGCGCATAGAACAGGGACAGCACATACAGCTTTGGATCTCTCTCCTCAAGCATCCGCTGGAAGCCCAGCATGATAAGCGGGAAGATCATAATACAATCCAGCCACATCGTGTTCCAGTTGTAACCGATCACATAATTACTGAACGCATAGGCAACCGAGATCGTCACGATCAGGAAATTGCGTTTCTTCTCGCCATCCTTGTAGCTTAGGAAATGTACCATTGCTACGGCTGTGAGCGTGATCTTTAAGCACATCAGGAAGCAGGTAACCGCCGCAATCTGTTCCTTGCCAAATAGTAACAGCAGCAGATTAAACGGGCTCATCAGATAATACGCCGCAAGCGATACGAAATTCGAGCCAAGTGCTACATTCCATGTATAAAGAAGACTTCTCTCATGCAGAAGCTTGTCTCTGAGTTCTGAGAAAAACGGCAGATACTGATGCACACTGTCTACCAGCGTCAGGGAATTCTCTCCAAACGGTGCAATCTTTTCTGCGATACAGACAACCAGCATGACGACTGCAACGATTGCAAACGACAGATAATAGCACCAGTTATCCTGCATATTCTCGTGAAATGGTTTCTTTTCCTTGAACACAATCAGCTTGCTGAACACATAGTTCAATACCAGTACAATGACCTGTACAAGCAGCTTGGATGCCAGTTCATGGATTCGAAATGTATCACACAGAATCGCCAGTCCAAGAATTTCCACAACCATGGACACCAGACGGGCGCCTACAAACTGCACCGACTCTACCAGAGTTGCATAAAATCCCTTCTTCTTACTCTGAAATACAAAAAATTTATTTGCAAAGTATGCAAAAGCAATAGCCATAGCGATCGCTATGGCATTGCATGTATTTCTTGAAATTGGTGTAATAACGCGCAGCAGGAAGAATGTTACCAGGTTGACAGCTGTCGTACAGCCTCCCGCAATCAGATATCGCATTTTCTCATTGGCAAGAATCTTCTTTATAAAACGAATCAATGTACTACCCTAATCCTTTTCTTTTAATTTAAACCTGTAAGCAGATAGATCAGTGGAGAATTCCAGTAAATCGTTACCTCATTACATGAATAGCACTGCTCATTATCTACATATGCACGTCCCGGTGCGATGCCATATAATACTGCATTTGCATATGGATCGTCCAAGTTATTATTCGCACCACCCACCAGCATTCCAGGCATAGTCTCCTTTAATACCTGTGAAGGTCTGTGGTGTGTTGCATTCGGGGTGAGGGATCCATAGCCGGTCACATAGCAGTATCCGGTTGGGTTCACACCGAAGATATAATCACGCATCTTCTGCGCATATTCTGTATACCTGGCATCCCCTGTCAGGTTTGCAGCAGCCAGAAGCTCCATACCCTTGTTGGTGATCGTCATATTACTTCCCCAAGGATATGTCACACCCATACCTGTAAAGAAGCCCTCTGACTCTGCTTTCGAAAGTGTCTCATCCGCATCTGCAAGCAGCTTTTCCTTCGCTGTCTTTGCCACATCTGCATCCACGCCCTCGGTCTTTGCAAGATCATACAGCGCATAGCTTCCGATATCTGCCCAGCCAAAACCTGTCAGATAGTTGCTGTCAAGTGCTGTCTTTGTCGCAGTTAAATATTTTGCATCCTTTGTTGCAATATACATCTCTGCAGAAGCCCAAAGTGTCTCGTCTGCAAGATGTGTATCATCGTATGCACCTGTTACAAGGTCTTCCGGATTCTCATATCCCTTCATATCCGGATTTGCCTCCAAAAATGCATACGCGTTCGTTGCTGCATCCAGACAGCTCTTTGCAAAATCTGCATCGTATTCTGCATAGAGTACAGATGCCTTTGCCATAACAGCCGCGAAATCAGCCGTTGCTGCATAGGAAATCGGCGCAAGCACCATATCATCCGTCTCATCAACCGCAAGTACCGTCTCCGGGAATACAAGTGCGGTTACTTTATGGTAGACGCCACCGCTTGCTGCATCCTGCATCTTGAGCATCCAGTCAAGCTCATACTTTGCTTCATCGAGAAGATCCGGTGTCTTGTTTCCGCTCTCTGGAATTCCAAGATCATCGGCAGTCTGACCATAATCCTCGTAAGCAAGGAAGAGATCCTGTACCGTCTTAGCACCAGACACAACATATCGTCCGTAATCACCGGCATCATGCCATCCACCAGATACATCAATCTTTGTTCCAGATGTATCTCCGTAAACAGTCGCTTCCTGCATATGACATGCCTCATGTGCGAAATCTCCAGCGATGTCCTTTGTCACCTCTGTTCCGCAGCGCTGCTTGTATAACATCAGTACAACATCCTTATACACATCATCATACAGATCATCCCCGATGGAGAACTCATATGACGCGCCAGATGGACTGGAAATAATCTTGTATGTACCAGGTGTCTTAAACTCCGTGAAATCACCATGTCTTACGTTTGATTCCGCAGACTTGTCATACGAAAGCTCTCCGTATGCACCAACAAACATTGTCTCATCTGTCTTCGCATCTACGATCTTGAATTTCTCATCGTCCTTGGATGTCACAATCACCGTCTTTGTATCATCCGGCTTGTAACCAATCTGATTTACCTTTACCTGAATCGGCTGTGGTGCACCGACAATCTTCTCCGCATTGGAACCGTCTGTTACAAACAGGGAAATATTATCGAAGTAAATCTTGTGTGCCTCTGTAACCTCAGTCTGTCCTTCCTGAGTTCCCATATTGACAACAAATCTTGGAGCCGGATCGGAATTTTCTTCCATCGTAAACTCCTTTGTAATCGTCTGTGTCTCTGGTCCAACTGTGATGAAATCACTCGCATAGGCATGGTAGTCTCCACCATTGATCTGTACACGCCACTGGATCACACGTTCAATATCACTTCTGACATCAAAACTCATCGTATAGACACAGCCCTTTGCCATCGTAAATCCATCGTAATAAATCTGGCAGCTATGCTCAAGCGGTCCACTCTTTGTAATGTCACAAACGAGTTCGCCATTTTCTGCGGACATTGTAAAGTTACCATTATTTATGTAACTCGTAAAACCATCTGTACCATCATCAAATGTCACGCCGATCGCATCTGCGCCTTCCACCGTCGTGAAACGGTCATCCTCCACAACTTCCTGTTCCGTCGTTGTCCAGTCGCCATCATCCTCGATGGTTGACGCTGTTGCATCTGTTACGGTTGCACCGCCACCAGATATCTGTTCTGTCGTCGCCTTGTCTGTCTTTCCGCCACATGCACATAACGAAAGTGCAAGTGCTGCCGCCGCAACAACTGCGGCTGTCTTCCTGAATTTTCTCATAAACCCTCCTATCGTTTTTGTCCCTCTTTTTATCGTTTTATTGTAGTCCCACATGGGTACTACGAACAAAATTTCACAACCTCATCGTATGGTAATGCACCGCCAAATATATCCAGTGCACTTCCCACCGTCACATCAATGCGATCCTGTCCACATTGCTTCAAGCTCTCTAAATCATCAAAGCTTCCAACTCCGCCTGCATAAGTCATCGGCTGTTTGCCCCATGTGCCAAGCATGGTTGCAAGCTCCGTCTCAATGCCTGCCGCTTTACCCTCGACATCCACTGCATGAATCAGATATTCGCTACAATATTCTGCCAGCTTGTCCAGCGTCTCTGGTGTAACAACTTCCTCTGTAAATTTCTGCCAGCGGTCGGTCACGATATAATACCTGCCATCCTTTTTCCGACAGGACAAATCGAGCACCAGATGCTCTGCACCGATCAGACTCGACAGCCGTTTCAGATTCTCGTAATTGATTCTTCCATCCTTAAATACATAGGATGTCACGATTACCTGCCGCGCGCCCATATCCAGAAACTGCTCTGCATTGTCTGCGTTGATGCCGCCACCAATCTGCAGGCCCTGTGGATATGCAGCAAGTGCAAGCTTCGCCTGTTCCAGATCTGCCTCATAGTATGTACTGCCAGCCGGATTCAGCAGGATAATATGTCCGCCGACCAGACCGCTTCGGCGATACAGATCAGCATAGAAATCTGCCTTCAGCTCCGAAACGAAGTTATCCTTGGCAAAATCAGCCTCATCCTTCAGGCTGCCGCCGACAATCTGCTTGACTGCGCCATTATGTATGTCAATGCATGGTCGAAACCGCATAATACGCTCCTTTTACATCGGCAAATTTGAAGCGGAGAAACATCTCCTCCGCAATCATACATGGAACAATCATGAATACCCATAGAATGTATTGCAACCAGAAAGTACTAAGTGTTCTAATATACTCTTTTTCTAACGTACGGGATCGTCGCCGATTCGCCGTCCATGGCTCAACGGCGACTTGTTTGAACATCGTGTTCAAACATCCCTGATGACTTAATAGAACACTAAGTTCTTTCAAGGTTGCAAACATATCCTATGTTGTATTCATGATTGCTCCATGATAATTTGCGGATATACGCTACCCGACCACTTCAAATTGCCGATTGTCTTCCTTTTCCTTAATATTTCTTCAGACTACACTTGGTTCTTATCGTACCATATTTCCCTACCTTGTTCAATATATTTCGCTTTACGTGAAAGTGTTTTTGCGGTATCATTTACCCAAGGTAAATTGAACGAACACCTGTAAAACTTTACAGGGGCAAGGAGAAAATATGTTAAACGATTTGAAGAAAGAAATCACGGATTGCTACATGTACGGTGAGATCATCTGCCAACAGGGTTTTGGTCCAAAAACCGATATCTCCATGCATGACATGATCCGTTTTGATCTGTTGCAGTTTCTGGTGTATCTGACAGACAGCTCCGACGGCAGCCTGTACCCGGAGACACGCTTTTTACACGAATATCTCGGACAATATTTCACATTGGAATCTCTGATGCGCTTCAAGCAGGATCGCACGGCAACCCCCGAATTTGCCACAACGATTCCACGTTCCCTGACTTATTTTGTGGAAGCTGACCAGTCTGGGCTTTCTGCCTGCACGACAAAAGGATTTTCAAAGTCAAGAAATCTATACAACCTGTATGTTGAACTCGGTCAGGCATACATTTCCTGCAACAACCGGACAACCGACTCAGAAGTCTCCACGCTGACGGCCTATACCGGCATGATCGAGGAATACCTGCGCAAACTGAAACTGTTTGAGCCCGGCGAGAATCCGGCACTGAAGAATCCCCCGAAACCTTCCACCCCGAACAAGGCAGCCTCCGATGCCAACACCCCTGCCAAAAATGCATCGACCTCGCAGGCGGCTATGGCTGCTATGAAAGGCACTATCAACAAGCAGGAAGTTCCAGAGGAAGATATCAAATTAGATGATCTGCTAAATGAATTAAACGAACTGACCGGACTTTCTGAAGTAAAGAAAGATATTAAATCACTGATCAACCTGTTGAAGGTGAAGAAGCTGCGGGAAGAGCGCGGTATGAAGCAGCCCGAAATGTCATTGCACATGGTATTTTCCGGGAATCCGGGAACTGGTAAAACAACCGTTGCCCGTCTGCTCGCCAAAATCTACAAATGTCTCGGTATCCTGCCGGGTGGTCAGTTGGTCGAGGTTGACCGTTCCAACTTAGTCGAAGGCTATGTCGGACAGACTGCCATCAAGACAAAGGAAGTCGTGGAAAGTGCCTTAGGCGGCGTACTCTTCATCGACGAAGCTTACACACTTACCGCAGGCAAAGACGGAAAAGACTTCGGGCAGGAAGCGGTAGATACCCTGCTTAAAATGATGGAGGATAACCGCGATAATCTGATCGTGATTGTTGCCGGTTATACGGAACTGATGCAGGAGTTTGTAGACTCCAATCCGGGACTCCGTTCGAGATTTAACAAATACATCAATTTCGAGGACTATAGCGGCGACGAGCTTTATGATATCTTCTTATCCATGTGCAAAAAACAGGAATACGAACCAAACGCACAGGGAAAAGCATATGTCAAAGAATTACTGAATATCTGGGCAAAATCCCACGATGAAAACTTTGCAAATGCAAGAGAAGTACGAAACTATCTGGAGCGTTCCATCGCCAGACAGGCAAGCCGTATCGTCGAGCTTGACTCTGTCAGCGACAAACAATTAAAGACATTAACCAAGGGGGATTTAACAGAGGGATAATACCTGTGACCACAGGATTTCAAACAAATCCCGCTCTGTACGTTCCATCTGCGCATCTACGATGGCAGCCTCGCGCACCTGTCTGACAGAATCAGGCAGATCGTGAAGCTGCCATTTTGCATGAGCAGCATTTACAATCCGATATCCATGCTCGCGTACACGCAGACAGAAGTCAAGTGCGGAAAGCTCTGTCCGGAATTTATCCGAGAATCCACCCAACTGTACAAACACTGATCTTTTCACAAGCATACAATGTGCCGGCACAATCACATATTCGCGGTTCATTCCATAGTACCGCATCGCACCGGTCTCATCCTGCCGGATCTTCCGCCATTCTTTCCATGCATCAAATTGTGGTAATCCGCGATACGGATAGCGGTATAAATTTTTTATTTCCTTCAGATCAATCGCACGTTCTGTTTCCGCCTGCCATTTCTGAACCGGAGACTCATATGCCCCTGCGAATTCCAAGCCCGCGCAATACAGCCGCTCCCGGTCATCATAGACCGTCCCTGCTACAATTCCGACGTCTTCTCGCATAGCGATACCTAGCATTTCACCGAGTGCTGTCGTATCTCCAATCTCCATATTCGCATCCAAAAATAAAAGGAAACTGCCATTTGCATGCAGGGTTCCAAGATTTCGGCATTCCGTGCTGCTTTTCCCAGGCTCTGCCTCCACCACAGCAATATTTCGTCTGCGACTCTGCATCTGCTGGTAATATTTCTGCAATTCCTCATCTGTTCGGTCTTCATCTACAATGATAATCTCAAAATTACTGTACCGTGTTTTCTCGTAAAATGGCTCCAGCATCTGTTCCATCAACGAACGATTCGTATGCCCGGTTATGATCATCGACACGAGCGGATTGCCCGGCGTATCATATTTTACCGCATATACGCTTCGCTGATCAGTCATCATGACACGCGCCAGCAAATGCTCCCGCGACACATGTGCCTCCAATGCCTCTTTGCCCGCCAGATTCTCCTGTGCATGCTTTGCCTCCCGCTCCGAAGAAGTTCCATCATGAATGCGTTTGTGATACAACACACGCGGAATATGACAGATCTCCCGGCGGTCTTCACAGCAACGCAAGATCATATCGTAGCCCTGCGCACCATCATACTGACTATGAAAGCCTCCGTCCGCCAGCATAAGCTCTCTCCGTGCCACAAACAAATGGGAAATATAATTATATGCTCGCAGCAGGTCGATATCGAATTCCGGTTTGAATCGCGGTTCCAGATAATGACTTCCATTTTCTGCCATCCGGTCTTCATCGGAATAAACCACATCATAGCGTTCTCTCTGCAAAGCATCCACCACCCAGTACAGGGCATCCTCCGTCAGGACATCGTCATGATCCAGCAATGCAACATACGCTCCTTTTGCCGCCTGCAATGCCCGGTTACTGTTCCCGGAAATTCCAAGATTTTCTTCCATTTTTATGTACTGGATTCGCGGTTCATTCTCCATATATTGCCAGATAATGCGCTCCGTCTCCAAACTATACACCTTCTCCAGCACCGACAATTCGCCGTCCTCTGATACGCGCGCATCAAGAACCGGCGGTTCTCCCTTCGCCTGACTGCCATCGACCAGACACAGTTCCCAGTTCCCATAGGTCTGATGCAGCACCGATTCCAGCATTGCACGTAAAGAAAGCTCCGGTGTCATATACACCGGAACTACAATACTGATACAAGGGCAGTATGAAAACACCCGCTCCCGCTGTGTTGCAAGTGCTTCCTCATCTGCCTCTATATTTTCTTTAAAAAAACGATCATACGCCAGATCCAGCCCCGTCACCATCGAACGTGCCTTGGAAAGCGCCTCCGGGATTGCAGTCGAACGAATATGCTCGAAGCCTTTTTTAATTGTATCCGCATTCAAGTCTGAAAGTCGAAACTTCATCGCTACTGCCTCCCCTTTTTCTTATTTCCGCACAGAGAAATCAAACGCATCTAACACCAGATTCATGTTGTAGTACGGATCTCCGGTTGCCAGAATATCCACCCATCTTGACTGAAACAACTGCATCTCGCTGTGGAATCGCTTCTGTTTTTTCACAGTATCTTCTTTACCTCTGGATTTTGATTCATAATGATACAGCTTTGCCTGTGGAACATACACAACCAATTTGCCAAGCTTTCTTACTTTCAAACAAAAATCCACATCATTAAAAGCCACCTGAAATTCTGGATCCAGTCCTCCAACCGCATCGAAGGTCTCTCTGGAAATCATCAGACAGGCTGCTGTAACCGCACTATAATCACACGCAACAGAAGTCCGAAGCTGATAGATGCCCGCCTGCTCATCCATTGCGGAAAATGCATGTCCGGCAATTCCGCCAATCCCAACAATTACGCCTGCATGTTGAATCGTGCCATCCTCAAAATACAACCGTGCACCAACAATTCCTACATCTTTGCGTTGACAATACCCAAGCATCTGAGTAATAAAATCCGGCGAAATCAGTTCGGTATCATTGTTTAACAACAAAATATACTTACCCTTTGTATGTGCAACACCAAAATTATTGATTTTGGAATAATTAAATTCCTCCTGCCAATACAACACCTGAATATGCGGATTTTCCACAAGTGATTCATAGTATGCAAATGTCTCTTGTTGCACACTGTTATTTTCTACTATGATAATCTCATAATTCCGATAAGTCGACCGTTGTTCAATCGCATCAATACATTTTTTCAAATCATCCACATGATCCTTGTTTGGAATCACGATTGACACAAGCGGTTCTCCCCGAACCAGATAACTCACCTGATAATACCCCGGAGCTGCTCCATCCACAACCTCCGCAGCCAGCCCCTGTCGTGCCAAATGCGCTTCTATCGCTCGTTTTCCAGCCTCAAACGCATAACGTTTTGCTGCCGGATCTTCCGCTGTCGATGCCGCATGTGCCCGCCAATGATACAGAATCTTCGGAATATGACAAATGCCATCTGCCTGCTCCGTGCAACGGAATATAAAATCATAATCCTGCGCACCATCAAACGCTGGATTTAACAACCCCACCTGATCCACTAAGTTTTTCTCTGCTACAAACATATGACAAATATAATTATTACAACGTAGCAAATCAATATTAAAATCCGGTTTAAAATTCGGTGCAAAGAAATAATCTCCTGTTTCATCCACCTTATCTTCATCGGTATAAATTACCTGCACCCGCTTCGCATTTAGCGACTCAACGCAGGCATAAAGTGCATCCGGCTCAAACAAATCGTCGTGATCACCAAACACAATATAATCTCCCGTCGCAAGCGTATATGCCTGATTCGTATTTTCGGCTATTCCAAGCGTTCCATCTTGTGAAGCTATATAATGAATTCTCTGATCCTTTTGCATATATACCTGCAAAAAATCGTATAAACATTTTTCTTTTCTTCCTCCATCCGAGAAGCATAACTCCCAGTTTCCATAGGTTTGTGCCTGCACCGACTCAATTAACGCACGCAGAAAGTCACAATTGCTCTCATATAATGGCACCAAAATGCTAAACTTCGGATGATATTCAAAATGCCGTCCACATTGTTCCTGTCTTTCACTATCTGTCAGCCGATGACTATGCATCCATTTATTATAATCCACATAGTTGGAACCAAGATGCAGGTACTTTTTTAATTTTGCACATGTATTACGCCATCCGAATGTCTTTATATTGTTGATTACACGGATTGCATTTATATATATACGTCCCATATCTGATTCTCCTGCTGTTTTCTATATCATCTGTTGTCTCAGTATATCATACATACAAAAAAATCTCACGAAAATATCAAGATTTAGTTGTTATTTTCTATTATATTCGTGTATAATAGACACGTTATAAGGTTTACCATTACGAATACCATTCTTATATCAATCTTTCAGTAATTAACCATATACCTTATAACGCACGAAGAGGAACCAGCATCACCGGTTCCTCTTTTTTGTATATCCAATATCAAGGCTCTGATTCATCTTCTCCTGAATCAGCCTTTATCTTTATATTACTAGGCTCTTCTCCGTTTCCAGACAGCCGGGCAGAACAACAGCATCATCGGGAAAATCTCCAGTCTGCCTGCCAGCATATCGAACATCAGAATATATTTCGTAAAATCCGTAAAATGTCCGAAATTCGCCATCGGTCCAACCAGAGAAAGCCCCGGACCGATATTGTTAAACGTCGCTGCTACTGCCGCGAAGTTCGTGACCAGATCTTTGTTCTCAATCGACACAAGCAGTACGGATACCGCGAAAATAACCATATATGTCATAAAATAGACATTTGTCGCCCGCAGCGTCTCATGCTCGAGTGGTTTTCCCTCGATTTTGATCTTCTTCACGGAACGCGGATGCAGATAAGAAATAATTTCTTTTATAAATGACTTGCATGCAATAATAAACCGCGAGACTTTGATACCGCCGCCCGTACTTCCGGCGCAGGCACCGATAAACATCAAAAGCACAAGGATTGTCCTCGAAGTCTCCGGCCATAGATTGAAATCCGCACTTGCAAATCCCGTTGTCGTGATAATACTTGCTACCTGGAAGAACGCTTGCCGGATGCCTTCCGCCGGCGCATACAATGCAAAATGCCGCAGATTAATAAAGATAAACACTGCCGCTGCAATCACGATGATAAAATAAATCCGCACCTCTTCAAACTTCAGCGCATCCCGCAGCTTTCCTGTGAGAATCAGGAAATAAAATCCGAAATTCACACCGAACAGCAGCATGAAAATCGTAACGACCCACTGATTATACGGGCTGACACTGACGAATCCGTCATTCCAGATTGCAAAACCTCCGGTTCCGGCTGTTCCAAACGACGTTGTCAGAGCTTCAAACAGATTCATTCCTCCAAAGAGTAGAAAAATCACCTCTATCATGGTCAGGGCAAAATAAATAATATACAGATATTTGGCTGTCTGACGCACCTTCGGAACCAGCTTTCCAACCGAAGGTCCCGGGCTTTCCGCCTTCATCAGGTTCATGTGGCTGCCTCCCGCCATCGGCACGATGGCAAGCAGAAATACAAGAACGCCCATGCCTCCGATCCAATGGCTGAAGCTTCGCCAGAATAAGCTGCCCTTCGTCAGGCCTTCCACATCCGATACAACCGTCGCACCCGTTGTTGTAAATCCTGATATCATCTCAAAAAGCGCATCTGCAAAATGCGGAATATCACCATTGATCACAAACGGCAGACATCCAATCACAGACATCAGAATCCACGAAAGTGCTACCGTCACGAAACCTTCCCGCAGATAAAACCGCATGTTCTTCGGTTTCCGCAAAATAATTGCTGAACCTGCAACCGCACTGCCAAGTGCCACCCACAAAAAAGCAAAGCCGCCCTTCTCACCATAGATCGCAGACACGATCCCAGGGAGAGCCAGAAATGCTGCTTCGATTTCCATGATCCAGCCTAATATATAAATAACAACTGAGTAGTTCATAATCTGTCTCCAAAAAAATCTCCCTTACTGCCATTTCAAAATATCGCTGACATCGGTAAAGCCCGTGTGCGTTGTAACAACGACCACGTAATCTCCCTCGCAGATGACATCCTGACCACGCGGAATAATGACCTTACCATTCCGGTTCAGACAGGCAAGCAGAAGGTTATCCTTCAATTTCAACTCCATGATCGGTTTCCCGATTACCGGAGAATCCTTCTCAACCTTAAACTCCAGTGCCTCCGCCCGGTTATCAAAGATATGATACAGTGTCTCAATATTACTTCCGACCGAATTCTGCATCGCACGGATATACGCCAGAATCTTCTCTGCTGTAATATAACGTGGATATACGATACTTCCGATGTCCAGACTATCAAGCACATCACTGAATGTGCTCCGATTGATCTTCGTGATCACCTTTGTGTCAGAGCATTTTCTCGCAAATAACGTAAGCAGGATATTCTCCTCGTCAAGTCCGGTCAGCGGAACAAACGATTCCGTACTCTCGATGCCCTCCTCACGGAGCAGGTCTTCGTCCGAGCCATCGCCATGCAAGATCAGTGCCTTCGGAAGTAATACGCTCAGCTCCTCACACCGTTTCTCATCCAACTCCAGAATCTTGACCTCCACACCGGATGAAATCAGCTGTTTTCCAAGATAATACGAGGTTTTTCCTCCTCCAATGATCATGCAGTTTTTGACCTTATGTGTATCGACACCGATCTTCTTGAAGAAATCCATACTGTTTGTCGGTGTCGCAAGAAATGTCACGGCATCACCGCCACGCATGATGAAAGAACCATCCGGGATAATCAGGTTCCCATCCCGCTCGACACCACAGACAAGCATATCACAGTTTAACTCATGCATCGCCGAAATCGGCTTATCGTGCAGCAGATTTCCCTTCGGAATCTTGAACTTCACAAGCTCCGCATGTCCACGCGCAAAGGAGTTGATCTCAAGGGCCGACGGCAGACGCAGCAGACGTGCAATCTCGCGTGCAGTCTCCAACTCCGGATTAATGATCAGCGAAAGTCCAAGCTGATTTCGAAGATACGAAAGCTCCATACTGTAATCCGGGTTCCGGACACGTGCGATGGTAGCACAGTCACCGACCTTTTTCGCGATCGTACAGCTGAGCAGATTTAACTCATCACTTTCCGTCACGGCAATCAGAACATCCGCATCCTGAATACCCGCCTCAATCTGGATGCTGTAGCTCGCACCATTTCCGGTAAAGCCCATAACATCGTAGTCTTCCGTAATCCGCTGAATCACCTCATTCTTCTGATCAATGACGGTAATATCATGGGATTCCTTGCTGAGCTTCTCCACCAGCGTACTTCCAACTTTTCCGCATCCAACGATAATAATGTTTAAACCCCGTTCTTTTTTCTGCGTTTTCTTTGAAGATCTCATATCCTTAATTCTTACACTCCCCGTATATTCGCAATTCCTTATTAACAATAAAATTGAAACTTTATTGTACCATATTTACAGTGTTACTACAAGGGAATGTCACGCGGAACCGCGTTCCAAAATCCGGTCTGGTCAACACGTCAATCTGTCCATCATGTGCATCTACGATCCATTTTGCGATAGATAATCCAAGTCCCGATCCGCCCGTCTCACTGTTGCGCGCCTCGTCCGAACGATAAAACCGCTCGAAGATATGCACGACCTCAGATGCCTGCATGCCGATACCTTCATCCTGCACCTGATAATAGACGCCCCGCTCTGACCGCCCGACTGTAAAATGAATCGTATCGCCCCCTTCCGAATACTTTGCCGCATTCTGCACGAAAATACGGATGGACTGTTTCAGCATAGCAACATCGCCACGCACCATACAGCCTGGGCAGGCTGAAAATTCGTACGGATGCGTCTCATCAATCATCATGGATTCCTCGTACACCTCCTGCACAAGGTCATTTAAGTCCACTTCGACCGGCTTCAATGTATTCCGTCCACTGTCGCCGCGCGCTAAGAACAACAACTGCTCGATCAGATCCTTCATATGATCGGACTCATTCTTCAACGCTTCAATCGACTCATTTAACACCGCCTCGTCTTCCTTGCCCCAGCGGTCGAGCATGTTCACATAGCCCTGAATCACAGAGATCGGCGTCCGCAGCTCATGCGATGCATCCGACACGAACCGCGCCTGCTGTCGCTTGCTCTCCTGCATTCGCGCAAGCAGATTATTCAGTGCCACCTCGATACTCTGCAAATCCTTATCCCCCGTCGATATCCGTATATCATTCGCATCGACAGAGACGTTCGAGATTGCCTGTTCCAGATGCTCCAGATTCACCTCATCACTACTCATATTCGAAAGCGTCTCTGCACGCACAGCGAGATCATTCAGCGGACGCAGCTTCCGTCTGATATTCCGTATACCAAAGCACGCAGAAATGAGCATCATAAGTTCCACCGCGCCAACCACAATGAGCGGTATAGCCGCATAATCCAGAACCTCATGCACCAGAAAATTATCCGTGTCCTTACCAACCTGTGTGGTCATCGTCCATGTGGCATATGAATCACCCGACCATGTAATATGCACCGGCTTCGCCCCCGACATCCAGTCTGAATCCGTCGTATCAAGCCGCCATACCAGCACCGCCACGAACAACATTCCGAGTATCACGATATCGAGTCCCAGCAACGCAAAAAAGCGCCGGAACCAATATCCGACATGAATCTTCCGGGCGATAGACGTTGTCTTCCGATTTGTCCGTTCTTCTCTCATTCAATCACTCCTAAGACTCCTTGATGCAATACCCGACTCCGCGAACCGTCTGGATCAGCTTGATTCCAAAATGGTCATCGATCTTCGTCCGCAGATACCGCACATACACGTCAATGATGTTCGTCTCACCGACATAATCATACCCACAGACTTCATTTAAGAGCTTTTCGCGGGTAAGTACAATGTTCTTGTTCCGCATCAGCGTGTGCAATAGCTCGAATTCACGGTTCGTAAGCTCCACATTTTCGCCCTGCACAGTCACCTCGTGGCGGTCTTCGTCTAAGCAGACACCCAGCACCTCCAGCTTATGTGTCGGTGCATCCTCTGTACGCGCATGCTTCTTTAGCGCGACGCGGATACGCGCCAGCAGCTCCTCGATGGCAAATGGCTTCGTGATATAATCATCCGCACCAGCGTCCAGCCCTGCTACCTTATCCATCACAGCGTCGCGTGCCGTGAGCATAATGACCGGCGTGTCCTTCTCCTGCCGGAGTCTGCGCAGCACTTCCATGCCATTTAATCCCGGCAGCATCACATCAAGTAAGATCAGGTCAAACGAACCGGAGAGGGCTTTGTCCAAGCCCTCTCTGCCGTCTGCCGCCTTCTCGACTTCATTTCCTTCATGTTTTAATTCCAGTTCGACGAAACGGGCGATGCCCGCTTCATCTTCAATAATCAAAATCTTGCTCATATCGTCTCCTATAAACAGGAAAACGATTACGTCATAATGCTTATACCAGATATGTATAGTATCCAATTACATGCAGACGCGCTCTCGCTCACTTCCACATGTAGCGGTACTAAACTCATTGCACCAGTAAACTGGCACAATTCGTTAAGTACCGACATGTTCCAATGGTCTGCATTAAAATTGGTACTATACATATCTGAAATATATTTTTTTATACGTAATCGTTTCCCCTATCTTATAATTTTCCTTTCTCTATGTTTCAGATTTTTATTTCTTGATGTCTTCTTTCACTCCCGCACAGGCATCGGATGCCTTGTCGCAGGCGTTGTTGATGTCCTGTACTGCTTTCGCGTCACCTTCAAAATGGTACCGGCAGTCACAGAAAAGTCCAATGATCAACAATGGTACGCAAATCCAGAACGCGAAGATCAATAACAGTATGAATATGATAATCGGCATCCGCATAAACCGCTCGCCCTTGCGCTCAATAATGAAGTTCTTCTCGCAACCCTTCTTGATGATGTCGCCAACCCACGCGAAGAACTCATCCATACGCTCACCGAATGTTTTCTTCTTGCAAGACTGCTCGTAGGCAGCCTGTGCCTGTGCCAGCTCGTTCGATGTCTCCTGCGGAGTCGTCGTATAAGTGCCAACCTCCGGTGCCTTGATCTTTCCAAGCTTCTCTAAATACACGATCGCATCGAGCAGATCATAATTACATGCTTCGAGTGCACTCTTGGCATCCTCATAACTGACGCCTGTTTTCTCTCTGATTTTTTCTACCTTTTCTAACTGATCCATATCTGATATCCTCCATTTTCTGTAACAGCGGTTTTGTAATTTGTTCTTTGCTGTTCTTGATTGTGTCCTTATCTTACGGCACCAAAATTAATCTATAAGGTAGGAAAGATTAAAATCAGATTAAAATTTCTATTATTTTCCATATATCTATCTGCACTTCTTCCTGTTCACATACTAACACAAGTGTATGCGTATGTTCATCTATTTTCTTCAGAATTCCGGTGTCCTTCACATAGGCACCGCCCTCTTTTTTCGCATCCTTCACAAAATGTACGACCGCTACTTCCGTATCCTTGTGCTCCGCTAACCACTGCAGCTTCCGGTTTAGTTCCGCAACCTCATACTCATCAAGTTCGATCTCTTCCTCTGTCAGCCGTGCCGTCTCCCGCACCGCTTCATCATGTCCCGTAAGCGCTGCAAATGGGGCAAACTGCGCCGCACGCATCATCCGATCCATCGGCGGATGCTTCTTCGACACCGGGCGTTCCCGGTCGATGATATCACTGTAATCCCGTCTCACGCCTTATGTCCTCCGATCTGATTATTCCTGTCACGCGCCGTTGCGCCCTCGCGGAAATTCATTCCACGTAGAACTGCATTTTTACCGTATTTATGTTTGATTGCAAGCAATGCCTGCTGAATCTGCGCTTCTTTTGCTTCCTTTTCTTTCTCTGCTTCCTTCTCCTTTTCCAACGCCGCATAATCGGTAAATAAATCCATCTGTTCAAATCCAGAAGTCTCTTCCTTCACATCTTCCTTCCGGATCACATGATTGGCTACCACATACATCCGCCGCACAAGCAGATTCTCATCCACAATCCGGTCATATAAGCGAAGCACCGCCGCCTCAATCCTGCTTGTTGACGATGTATAACTGTCCAGATTCTCTGTCCCGTGTGCGTGCTTCGGCACCTTCCGCCCATAGCGGTCACGCGTCACCTCACCGTGATACCCATTTGCTCCCCCAGACAGATTCTCGATATCATAGCCAACTGTAAGTACCATCTGATTTGTGACAAGCCCCTTTTCAACCAGTTCCAGCACCAGTCCCTCTGTCATTTCCTGTACAACCACACGTGCTTTCTCACATGTATACGGGCATTGCAACACCTGCCCCGAACTAATGCTATTACTCTCCGGGCGGTACGCCTTAATCTCTGCGATCGTACACGGTTCATAGCCCCATGCATGGTCGATCAGCAGCTCTGCATTCACCCCGAAAAGCTTATACAGCAGATCTTCGTTATAGTAATCATCTTCTCCGCCCAGTGAACACCGGGCAATATCTCCCATCGTATACAGATCCTGTGCATGCAGCTTCTTCTGGTAACCCGCCCCCACACGCCAGAAATCCGTCAGCGGTTCATGGTTCCACAACAGTCTGCGGTAGCTCATCTCATCAAGCTCCGCAATCCGCGCGCCACGTTCATCCGGCTGCATATGCTTCGCCTCGATATCCATCGCAATCTTTGCCAGATACAGATTCGTTCCAATCCCCGCCGTCGCCGTGATTCCTGTCGTTTCATAGACATCCCGTATCATTGTCTCTGCAAGCTGTCTTGCTGTCATCTGATAGGTATTCAGGTATGTCGTCGCATCAATGAACACCTCATCCACCGAATAGACATGCATATCCTCCGGCGCGACATATTTCAGGTAGATATCGTAAATGCGCGTACTGTATTCCATGTAATGTGCCATCCGCGGCTTCGCCGCAATATAGTCCAGCGCCAGCCTTGGATCCGCTTTCACCTTCAGATTTTCATACGACGATCCGTTAAATTCCCGCCCCGGTGCAAATGCCAGCCGCTGACGGTTGATCTCTTTTACCCGCTGCACAACTTCGAACAAGCGCGCCCGCCCCGATATGCCATAGGATTTCAGGGATGGCGAAACAGCCAGACAGATTGTCTTCTCTGTCCGGCTCTCATCTGCTACGACGAGGTTCGTTGTGAGCGGGTTCAATCCCCGCTCCACGCACTCCACCGACGCATAAAATGATTTCAGATCAATTGCTATATACTGCCGCATACCGTCACTCCACATAGATAAATCCGTGTCTTATTTCACATACTGTTTTTATTTTAGTATAGAACATATGTTTTGTAAATAATAAATATTTCAAACAGCATCATAAAACCAGCGGATTCGTACGTTATTTATATAATCATTTACAAAATTATACAAACTATAAATATTTATTTTGCAACTTCGTTACACTTTTGATGCAACTTTGATGCAATTATTTGGTATGTTATGTTAACAGGGGATTTTAGGAAATCCGGACACATATTTTCAGGAAAGACAGGGAGATAAATGAACGTAAAAATAGACTCAAGAAAAATCGAAAAGGGCGACACTTTTGTGGCACTGCGCGGCATCGACCACGACGGACATGCCTATATCCGACAGGCAATTGAAAACGGCGCAGCGAAGATCATCTGCGAGGAAGGAAGCTACGAGGTGGAAACCTGTATCGTCGAGGATACCAGAGCATATCTGGTCAATTATCTGAAAGATACTTACTACGACAAAATCAGCAAACTCAAGCTGATCGGCATCACCGGTACAAACGGAAAAACTACATCAGCATTTCTGCTTCACCAGATGTTGAATAAGCTTGGCAGAAAATGTGGCTATATTGGCACAATCGGCTTCTACGTCGGCGAGAAGATCCGCAGTCTCGCGAACACGACCCCCGATATCTATGATCTGTACGCGATTCTGCTGCAATGCCTGTCGCTCGGCTGTGAGTATGTTGTCATGGAAGTAAGCAGTCAGGGACTTGCAAATCACCGTGTCGAGACGTTGCAGTTTGACTATGCGGTCTTCACAAACCTGACACAGGATCATCTGGATTTCCACAAGACGATGGAACGCTATGCCCTTGCAAAGCAGGAATTATTCCGCATGTTAAAGCCATCCGGCAAAGCGATCATCAACTATGACGATTCCTACAAGCACTATTTTCTGCTTGAAGAAAATGAGAATGTAACCTTCGGCTTTACCGGCGGAGATTTCAAAGTAGCTTTGGATGCCGCAGACAAGGAACATACAGAATTCTCGGTACAGTGCCCTGCATTTACCCAGAACTTCTCGACCAATCTGATCGGCACTTACAATATCTACAATCTGATGGCTTCCGTTGTGATTCTGACACTGGAGCAGTTTGACAGTGCCACCATCGCACAGGCAGCCGCAGCACTTACACTTCCAAAGGGCAGAACCGAATGTATCCACACAGGAAATAATCTGATCATGGTAGACTACGCACATACGCCAGACGCCATGAGCAAGGTTCTGACTGCCGCACGTGCACTTACCTCCGGCAGCATCTATGTCGTGTTTGGATGCACTGGTGAAAGAGACCGGGATAAACGTGCGAAGATGTCCGCGATTGCCTGCAAGCATGCTGATTACGTTATAATGACGCACGACGATCCTCATTATGAAGATCAGGCACAGATCTACCATGATATGACATCCGGGCTTTCTTACGATAACTACGAAATCGTGCATGACCGGAAGGACGCTATTCGAAAGGGAATCTCCCTGTTAGATACGGACGACATTCTTCTGATCCTTGGAAAAGGGCACGAAGAATTTATTGTTTGCCGGGATAAGCGGATTCCATTTAATGATATGAATGTCGCACGGCAATGCCTGTCTGAACGGAGGACTCCCACCGCAGCTAGGATCTGCCAATCCGCCTAGCGGTCACATGCACAATTAACATTTATGAACGCTAAAAGGGCGGCCACATCATGTGACCGCCCAGTAAGAGAGGGGAAACGAAAAATCGTCTGGCTAGCTATTTTAAATTATCCTTCGATGGCAATGAATTTCTTCTCTTCCACCTGTGGCTTTGCTTCCTTCTTTGGAACAGAGATCTTCAAGACACCATCTTCGAATTTTGCCTTGATATCATCCTGTGTGATCGCATCGCCCACATAGAAGGATCTGTTGCAGGAACCTTCATAACGTTCCTTACGGATATATTTGCCCTTGGCATCCTTCTCATCCTTAGAGTTCTTTGTAGAAGCCTTGATGATCAGGTAACCATCCTTCACTTCACCGGTTACATCTTCCTTCTTAAATCCTGGAAGGTTCATATCAATCTCGTAACCGTCTTCTTTCTCAAACACATCAGTACTCATCAGATTCTGTGCCGGTGCATCATACTTATAGACACCAAAACTTGGTGCATCAAAGAAATCATCCATAAAACTATTTGTAAATAAACTTGGCATTAACATAAGCCATACCTCCTTTTATACTTCACTCAGTAATTGCAATCTATGTTTCTTGACGGCATCCATTCACTATTTAATTGCAATTACAATATCAACTTTCCTTCCCACTCGGGTTCCCTTCTCTAGGTCTTCCCTCATGTTCTAGGTGTACTATAGCATACTTATTAGCACTCGTCAATAGCGAGTGCTAATAAAAATTGTGAAAAAAGTGTGAAGTCTTGATTATACAAAAAACAGGTATGCCGCAACAATACAGCACACCTGTTTCAAAATCATGTTATTTACTTAAACTGATTCTGCTCTGCATGGCGTTTGAAGAAGTCCTTTGTCTCCTTCACAACCACACCACTCAAAGCGAAGATTGCGATCATGTTTGGAATCGCCATCAATCCGTTGAAGATATCGGCAATCGTCCATACTGCCTTTACTGTCATGTATGGTCCGATGAATACTGCCAAGATATACAACCAGCGATATACAAGGATTGCTTTCTTGTTCTTGCCTGACAGGTATTCCAGACAGCGCTCCGAATAGTAATCCCATCCGAGGATCGTTGTAAATGCGAAGAATACCAGACAAAGCATCAACAGGAACGCAGCTACCTGCTCGGAAATCGGAAGTCCCTCCTGGAATGCGTAGGTTGTTACCTGTACACCCTCTAAGCCTTCCTGCTGCCAAGCACCTGTCAATACGATAGAAAGTCCTGTCATCGTACAGATGATGATTGTATCAATAAATGTACCCGTCATGGAAACCAGACCCTGACGTACCGGCTCCTTTGTCTTTGCTGCGGCTGCAGCGATTGGTGCAGAACCAAGACCGGATTCATTTGAGAAGATACCTCTTGCAACACCCTTCTGCATTGCAACGATCATCGTACCAACCACACCACCGGTCACTGCCTTTGGATTGAATGCGCCCTTTACGATTGTTACAAACGCATCCGGAATCTCTTTGATATTGCAGATGAGAAGCACCAGACAAAGCAGAACATAAAGCACTGCCATAAATGGGACGACGATCTGGGATACATTTGCAATACGCTTGATACCACCGATCAACACAAGTGCCACGCAGACACTCAGGATCAAAGATGCAATAACTACCGTCCACGAATATGTACCGATTCCAGGAATCTCTACGCTCCATGATTCATTCGGATCGAAGAATCCCTCGACAGCCGATGCAATACCATTCACCTGTGAGAATGTTCCGATACCGAACAATCCTACACAGATACCGAAGAATGCAAAGATCTTCGCAAGCCATTTCCACTTTGTACCCATACCTTTTTCGATATAGTAGAATGGTCCACCGAGTGCATGATTGTCTTCATCTACCACACGATACTTAACTGCAAGGAGTCCCTCTGCATACTTGGTTGCCATTCCGAAGAATGCAGCAAGCACCATCCAGAACAGGGCACCCGGGCCACCGGCTCCGATTGCTGTTGCGACACCGACGATATTTCCGGTTCCGATTGTCGCTGAAAGCGCCGTACAGAGTGCACCGAACGAAGTTACTTCTCCTTCACCCTCTTCCTCATTTTTCACCATCCATTTCAGGGCAAGCGGCAGTTTACGGACCTGCAGCACACCCATACGGATGGTAAGAAGGATTCCACCTGCAATGATCAAAATCATAAGCGGCGGACCCCAGACGAAATCATCTACTTTTGTCAAAAAGCTATTAATTGCTTCCCACATGTTTCCTACTCTCCTTTATTTTATTTTAACAACATGTTCTCTATATTACACAGTTTTCCAGCTTTTGACAACATTTTTCCCTCAATTTATAAAGTTTTTTACTGTTTTCATATTAAATATACGGGGTATAATAGAGTTTATGATATACTTTATATGTCCAAATATGGATTTTAAAAAAGAAAGGAATACATTTTTATGAATCTTATTAAGAATATTTCCAAATCAGAAGTACATGTATTGAAGGATCAGGTTACTTATCAGGAGGGACAGGTTGTCAGCAAGACACTCGCCCAGAATGACGCCGTATCTATCACATTATTTGCCTTTGACAAGGACGAGGCGATCAGCACACACGAGTCCGGCGGCGATGCATTTGTTACCTGCTTAGATGGTGTCGGCAGAATCACAATCGATGGTGTTGAATATATCCTGCACGAAGGTGAATCCATCGTAATGCCAGCCAAGCATCCACATGCCGTCTATGGTGCAGAACAGTTCAAGATGCTGTTAGTTGTTGTATTTTAATTATCTTAATTCTTAAAACGGAAAAGCCGCCGAGCCGGGAATCCAGGTCCCAGTCCGACGACTTTTTTTCTTTCTTCTATTCTATATATCGGCAGATTTCTATTATTGCTTTACATTAAATGCTTTCATTCCTGGATATACAGCGCTTGCGCCAAGCTCTTCCTCAATACGGAGCAGCTGGTTGTACTTTGCAACACGCTCAGAACGAGAAGGTGCACCTGTCTTGATCTGGCATGTATTAAGTGCAACTGCAAGGTCTGCAATCGTTGTATCAGCCGTCTCACCAGATCTGTGTGAGCTGATTGCTGTGTATCCAGCCTTGTGCGCCATCTTGATTGCTTCCAATGTCTCAGAAACAGATCCAATCTGATTCAACTTGATCAGGATTGCATTTCCTGCGCCAAGCTCAATTCCCTTTGCCAGTCTCTCTGTATTTGTTACGAACAGGTCATCGCCAACAAGCTGAACCTTGCCACCAAGTCTTGCAGTCAGCTTCTGCCAGCCTTCCCAGTCCTCTTCATCCAGACCATCCTCGATTGAGATGATTGGATATTTCTCGCAAAGTGCTTCCCAGTGCTCGATCAACTGCTCAGCTGTATACTCTGTACCCGCCTTCGGAAGCTTGTAGTAGCCCTTTCCTTTTTCGCTCTTCCACTCAGAAGAAGCTGCATCCATAGCAATCTTGAAATCCTTGCCCGGCTCATAACCTGCTCTCTTTACAGCTTCGAGAATTGTCTCGATTGCTTCCTCATCAGACTTCAAAGCAGGGGCAAATCCACCCTCATCACCAACGGATGTTGCAAGTCCACGCTCTTTCAAAATTGCAGCCAATGCATGGAAAACTTCTGCACACCAACGCAGACACTCTTTGAACGATGGAGCGCCAACCGGCATGATCATGAACTCCTGTACATCAAGTCCAGAAGAAAGTGCATGACATCCACCGTTTACGATGTTCATCATTGGAACTGGCATACGATTTCCAGATACGCCACCAAGGAAACGATACAGTGGAATATCAAGGGATGTTGCTGCTGCACGGCAGCATGCGATAGATACTGCAAGAATCGCATTCGCACCAAGCTTAGACTTGTCCTTTGTTCCATCTGCCTGAATCATAGCCTGATCCACTGCATAGATATCTGATGCATCCATACCCTCGATTGCATCATTGATAATTGTATTGATATTTTCAACTGCCTTTGTGACACCCTTGCCAAGGTAACGGCTCTTATCGCCATCACGAAGCTCCAGTGCCTCGAACTCTCCAGTGGATGCACCACTTGGTGCAGTACCTCTTCCGATGGTTCCATCTGCCAGATAAACCTCTGCCTCTACCGTTGGATTTCCTCTGGAATCCAAGATCTCACGGCCAATAACCTTTTCAATTTCTAAATAATCCATTGTTATGTACTCCTTTCAATTTGCATTTTAACGGAGTCTCTTGCTTCTGACGGTCTCTCCTCGTTCAGAAGCAGGAGTTCCGAAATGATTTACACGTGCTAGGTTAGCCAGACCTAACTATAAGTTAGTATATACTAACCCGGTTTAAAATGCAAGTGTATTTTCCATAACTTTTATGCAACTACAATACTCCCAACCATACAGGCATCTCCATCCGACACAAGAGATACCTCATAATGCTGTTTAGGCAGATTCTGCTTTATAAATGCAGCCTCAAAACCAGCAAATGCTAACCTTCGCTTACCAAACGCATCCCGGACATCTGGCCTGTACAAGCGCTCGGATTTTACAATGTACTGTTGCTTGTCCTGTCCAGTTAAAACAATATTGAGCGTTCCCGCACGCAATGTTTTTCGATTCAAGGCCCAACCACTGATTTTTACGACTGCTTCATCTGTAAACTCTTCCACCTTGTATTGCAGACTTCCTTTTTCAACAAGCACCTGTTGCGTTTCCTCAGGCGTTTCGATTTCCTTTACTTTCAACAGCCGTAACGAGAAGTTATCACTGTTTCCAATCAGATTTGGGTTATAACACGGATCATACCCCTTAAATTCCGGATGACGATCATACAATTTTTTCATTTCCCGTTGCTGTCTGGCGGCTTTTTCTGGGGATACAGCGTCATAGCCACGGCTGACAGATTCATAATGGTATAAACGGACATCTGTTCGCACAACATTATAATATCCTGCTTCCACTAAATTAAAACATAAGTCAATATCGTTATATGCCACTGGTAACTGTTCCGAAAAACCACCCACCTGATCATATTTATTCCGGTCAATCATAAGACACGCACCGGTCACCGCACTGTAATTATATTCCAGCTTATTTCGTCCCCAATAACAATTCAAATCGTCGTTAATCCGTTGAAATGCATGTCCTGGTCCAACCATAAAACTGACAACACCTACATGCTGTATCAAATTCGTATTTGGGTAAATTAATTTACATCCAACCGCACCTGTATGTGGCTGCTGTGCATGTCCCAGCATCCGTTCCAGCCATTCCGCTCCCTCAACACGAATATCGTCATTTAAAAACAGAAGGAACTGTCCATCTGCCAGATGTGCCCCAATGTTGCACATCTTTGAAAAATTAAACTCCATTGGCGCGTAATGATATTTGCAATCCAGTTCTTTACACATTTGTGTATATTTCGCATGTGTTTCTTCTGCACTGCCATTGTCCACAACAATGATTTCATAATTTTGATATTTCGTTTCCTTTCGGATGCACGTCAGACATTGCTTTAAAATGTCATAATTATCCTTAGACGGAATAATAATGCTTACTTTCGGATTTCCCACAACTTCATAAACCACGCGGAACATCACTATATCTTTGATATATTCCAGATGCCCTTTAACGCCTCTTCGCTCCAGGGCTTCGAGCTTCGCCTTCTTTGTCGTTTCAATAATATATGGCTTTGCCGATATATCATTTGCCGTAGACTCTTCACGTTCCCGCCAATGATAAAGGATTTTTGGCACATGCCCTATACGATTCGTCTTCTCCATCACCCGCAAAACAAGATCATAGTCCTGCGAACCTTCCAAGCCTACACGCAAACCGCCCATTTCGTCCAGCAAGGATTTTCGATACACCGCCAAATGGCAGGTATACATCAAAGACATAAATGTATCTGGAGACCAATCCGGCTTAAAAAACGGATTCCTTCTTTTTGTCCCATCCTCAGATAATTTGTCCTCATCGCTGTAAATAAAATCCAGTGTATGATCTTCATTTAGCTTTTTCGCAATTTCATACAGTGCATTTTCTGCATACAGATCATCACAATCCAAAAGCGCAACAAATTCGCCCTCTGCCATTGCAATTCCATCGTTTGTGGTTCTGGATATATGTCCATTCTCACTGCGGTATTTTATTTTAATGCGCTCCACTCCTTCAAATTGCCGCAAAGTCTCTCTGACACGCGCATCGGTTGAACAATCATCTACAAGGCACAACTCCCAATTATCATATGTCTGATTCTGCACAGATTGAATGCATGCCGTTAACATCTGTGGTTCCACATTATATACTGGCACAACAACCGAGATGAGTGGTTTATATTCCAACTCCTGTTCTGGCTCTTTATATTGCTGTTCATTTTGCAGCATCCACATGTCATATTCATTTTTCTTGTGTAGACGATGATTTAACTTATAACAAAATACATGCCATCCTTCTTTACCCAGACAGCGCATCATTCTTTTTGAAAAAGAAAGCACTCTTTTTATCTGACCCATATTTTTATACTCCTACTTCTTCTCTCATGGATTGAACTATACGTTGTTCACTGCCCGGAATATTGCTGTTATCACATACATCTGTAAAAACACCGTCCACATAGCAGCATATTGATCTGCATTTCCTGATACACATGTCCGTTTTGTCCGAACTGCAAGCAAACCAACCACAAGTGCCGGAAGGAAATATCTTCCCTGTACACCTGCTACCACAACAAATTGATATGGCGTCCAATATAAAAGCATCGCTGCAACTGCCAGCCCACTGACGCCGACAAACACCAAAAGCATCCAAATCCGGTCTCCCACTGTTATCAACTGTTCTTCGTTTTCTTTCCGCATAGAAACATATAACAGCAACAATAAAAATCCTATTACAAACACCAGTGGAACTTCAATATCAAGCCATCCAAGATAGCTTCCCAACATCTGCTGGATATGCTTTCCTGATTCATACCAAAGCGTATTGAGTAAGATTTCAAAAAATTGGATCGGATTTTTTAAGAAATACCCCATTGTATACCCTTTGGAATCGGACCATGCAATATAAGTACTGTTAATATTTTCTGGTTGTAGCCAGCGCCGAACCACGAGAACCAGAACCATCACACAAGCCACTACAAATATACCTGCAATGACAATCATAAGCACCTTCATCCAAGGTTTAATTTTCTGTTTGACCGCATCCACCTTATCTTTGTGCTGTTGCAGAATTCGAGGGATCAACATCAGCGGCAATACAACCAATGGCAACAGAGAAAAGCCTTTACATGGTAGCAATAATAAGCTGCTCAATACCATAACAATATTATTTACAAGCTTCGATCTCCGATTTGTTTCCTGTCCGTAAACTGCTGACATTGTTGTCGCTATTACAAGAATACATAAAGCAAACAACTGCGAATCATAGGAAAAAGAACATACCTGTTGCAATGTAATTGGCAAAAGCGCCCATACCATAACGATTCCTTTACCAAACGGAATCCGCTTTATCGCATAATAAGCTGCCGCTATAAAAGCAAGCAGATTCATCAATCGTCCAAGCAAATACAACATAGTTGTGCTCGCCCCTAACAACCGTCCAATTGTAATTCCAAGTCCGGATAAAATATACAGATAACGCGGAGACTGCGTCGAAACATGTGCTGTCTTTATCAGATTCGTTTTTTCCGGTCGCTGAAACAGCCCCTCATATTGACTATTGTAATCTTCCTTCGTAATACCACGTGCATTATACATATGTTCGTTATCCGCCTGCCGCATCATGACAGTTTCCGCATCGTGCGTTCCCATCATAACATCCGACATGTCATATGCTGTATATATGTGTACATACTCATCTGGAACTACCATAATCGGAATAATAAGCAAATACAAAAATCCAAGTACAATAATCATTGGCAGAAAAAGTTTCTCAAAAGAAGTCTTCCACTTTGTGCCAAACATCGCCTGAATGCTGACAAACGCCAACAATACAAACAACAATCCATATGCAATACAATGTAATATAAAATACGCATCCACACCGTTTTGATTGTCGATTTTGTGATATGCCACATTTATCATATACACACCCATTACCAAGGTAATCAATAGGAGTCCTATAATAACGCATAATTTGATTATTCTATTTGGATTTTTCTCTTTCACTTCCATTCTTATTCCCCTGTGTTTCTTTAATTTGATTTAGGTAGACAAAAGAGACTTTTATTGTAGGAATACAATAAAAGTCTCATGTCCTTTATAATCTATTATCGATTAGATGTTAAGCAGATCACTGAATACCTTCAACGCACCATCTGTCTCGTGTGCAAGTACCTTCTTTGCAAGTACCTTACCAAGCTGAACACCTTCCTGATCGAAGCTGTTGATGTTCCACAGGAATCCCTGGAACATAACCTTGTTCTCGAAATGTGCAAGCAGTGCACCAAGTGTCTCTGGATCAAGCTGCTCACCGATAATGATAGAAGATGGACGACCACCCTTGAAGTTCTTGTTGCTGTTCTCATCCTTCTTACCACATGCAAATGCTACGATCTGTGCAGCAACATTTGCGCAGAGCTTCTTCTGGCTTGTGCTTCCCTGAATCTCTACATCCGTGCCAATCTGGCTGTTCTTGAATGCGATAAACTGCAATGGAACAATGTCAGTTCCCTGATGCAATAACTGATAGAAGGAATGCTGTCCGTTTGTTCCCGGCTCACCGAAGAGAACTGGACCTGTTGGGTAATCAACCGGCTCACCAAAACGGTTCACAGACTTACCATTGGACTCCATATCAAGCTGCTGCAGGTGTGCAGGGAAACGGCTCAATGCCTGTGAATATGGAAGAACAGTTGTTGCAGGGTAACCAAGTACGTTACGCTCGTAAACGCCAATCAACGCATCAAGCATAGCCGGGTTCTTCCTGATATCTGTATTCTTTGCTGTCTCATCTTCTGCGGCTGCACCATTTAAGAAACGTGCAAATACATCCGGGCCAAATGCCAGTGAAAGTACAGCACCACCAACGGCTGATGTAGAAGAATAACGACCACCGATATAATCATCCATAAAGAAAGCTGCAAGGTAATCATCGCTCTTTGCAAGTGGAGATGTCTCACTTGTAACTGCAATCATATGCTTAGAAGCATCCAGACCTGCCTTTGCAAGCGCGTCCTTCACGAAGGACTCATTTGTAAGTGTCTCCAATGTTGTACCAGACTTTGATACAAGTACGAAGATTGCATGTGCTACATCGGTAGATGCAAGAACTGCTGCCGCATCATCCGGATCTACGTTGCTGATGAACTTCGCATCCATCTTGAATGTGCCGTTCTTCTTTGCCCAGTTCTCAAGTGCAAGATACATTGCACGAGGACCAAGGTCACTACCACCGATACCGATCTGTACAACCGTTGTGAACTTCTCGCCAGCTGCATTTGTGATCTCGCCATTGTGTACCTTATTTGCAAACTCTGCAATACGGTTCTGCTGCTCTACGTAAAATGTTCTCTTATCCACGCCATCTGCCTTGACTGGCTCGCCAAGCTGACCGCGTGTCATCTGATGAAGAACCAGACGGTTCTCTCCTGTATTGATAACGGCACCATTATAAAGCTCCTGGAACTTGTCAACAAGCTCTGCTTCCTTGGCAAGGGCTGCAAGCTTCTCCAAAACTGTGTCATCCACTTCCTTTGCAGCGAAGTTGTAAGTAAGCTTCTCTGCCATCGGTACGCTGTAGTTCTTCGCACGGTCTGCACCGCTCTCACCAGCCATAACAGTTGTGAGGTCTACACTGCCCTTACAAGCTTTGAGTGCCTTGTAAGAATCCAAAGTATCAAGATTTTTCCAATTTGTCATTTTTCTTTCCTCCGTAATCTATTTGGCGTAGGACGCCAGCTCGTCTTATTATAACCTGTTCGGGGGGATTTGTCACTTGTTTTATTCTTCGTCTTTCTTCTCTTCCCTCATTTTTTCATAATACGCTTTATACCTGTAAATCGTCCGTTCACTGACGTGATTTCTTTTTGCAATCTCCACCATTGTCATACCATTCTCATATCCAACAACAAAATCATTGTATATTGCCATCCATTTTGCATTGTGCTTCTGCCGACCACTCATTTTTCGATTTTTATAATATTCCAGTTCTTCCTTAAGTTCTGCATTCTCTTTTTCCAGCTTCTTAATTCTTTTCATTGCATCTTCCAGTGTGATATTTTTCTCCATCTCCATTTCCTCCGTTTATGCACTTGTCTGCTGTGCTTTTTTCGCACGGTCTATAATCTCTGCAAGCAAACTGAATGCATCAAAAATCTGCCCATCGAAGAAAATCTTTTGATTATCTTGTTTATGACTGGATATGTATTCAAATATTCTCCCAAACTTTTCCGCAGTCTCCTTTTGATATTCCAGTTGTTTTAACTCAATACTATTTATTTTTTCAAACATAAGGGCATTGTTGGCAATGAAATGGCGCATCTCCTTAAAAGCCCGCATAATAAAAATACTTTGCTTAGTAGCCAATTCACCTTTTAGTACTGTAGCAAGCATATATATGCCCTGCTCAGTAAAAGCATATGGCATCTTTTTAATATGCATACCTCGTTTATTCCCATTTTCATTTAAAGTCACAAATTGTGACTTTAAACATTCCATTGGTATTTCCTCTTTTTTTAATTGAAACATAAAATCTTCAGGAAAACGTTCAATATTTCTTTTAACCTGTTGATTCATCGCTTTTAGCTCATAACCATAAATCTCTGCCAAGTCAGCATCTAACATAACCCGCTGTCCACGAATCATATACACATGTGTTTTGATAGATTCTAATGTTCTTAATTCTGTGGTATCCCCCATAACTCCTCTTTTCATAGTTTAATATACTTATCGCCATTCTCATTTTGTCAATATAATAAATCTTTTTATCAGCATTGTCAATCTGACTCTGTCAAACCATTAAAAAAGGACGTTTTATAACGTCCCTGCCTTAAATGAGATGTGTTTTAATAACAATCGAATCAACTATTATGCAAAGCTTTAATTTCCTCTATCGAAAGTTGAGTGATTGTTGAAATCTCTTCGTCCGAGAAATCCTTTTTGATTAAAAGCTTGGCTGCATTAACCATCTGAGCCTTGGCATATTCCTTGGCATATTCCTCAGCATATTCCTTGGCGTAGTTTTCAACTAAAGTACACACTGTGCTCACTCCTTCCTCTTTCTTGAACCACTTCATAGCTATACTGCATTCACATAATACAACTATATTATATGGAAAATGGAAAAAATCAACTGTTGCTACAAATATTAATAGAATACAAAAACTCCTATTTCTGAGTATATATACTGATGAAAGGAGGCTTAGTTTTTTGCCCCCTTTTTTTAACTTTATTAACAACTTTCCTCACAAATATGCTATAATGCAGCGGGAGGATTTTACCAAAAAGGCAAGATTTACCTCCCGCCGTTTTTATTACAGAAAAATATATTTAATTCTATTATATTTCAATATGTTTGAACATAAAAATAAACCTGCCAATTAACTCGACAGGTTTATTCTTGATTACCCCTATGCTCCCGATCGTCCATCGAAATAAAAATCATCATCAAAGTTTTCCCCGGAGCCATCCTCCGCACGTCCATGCGCCAAGAAATCTACTAAAATGTTCACATCGTTGCTGATACAACTTCTTCCTCTGGTATATGGGATATTACTGTACTAATAGTGATAAAACCTTTGGTCTTGCCCCACGTTCGTAAGTAAATCCAAGAGGCAAACGAATAATCTCCGGTAAATAATATTTCTCATCAGAAATCTTTAAATACCCCTGTGCTTCTAATTTAGAAATCTCGTCACCCGTTAATTCGATTTTGTCCAAAGTTAATGGTAATGTTTTTATACCTTTCATTTTTTCGAATTTTTCAAGAATTTCATAAATATTACGCATTTCTGCCTTAATTTCCTTGTATTTATCGGCTGCACATGATCCAATTGCTTTGCGTATGTCAACTGGCATGATTAAACGATCTTTATACACAAACTTAGCTTCTCCATATCCTTCTGATGAATATCTTAAAAATCTGACAATATCCCTTGCCTGTAATTGCCCTGTAAAATCCGACAACGCTGCCAAAATCCAACGATCCGAAAATGCTTCCCGTGAATCTCTTCTCCCCAATTTCAGTCCCCATAGGATTGTTAATTTATCTGTCAGGACAGACCTTGTCGCATTTAGAACATCAATTCCTTCTGTCAACTCCGGATAAGCCTTTGACGCAATCCATAATGCAAGACGTAACGCTTCCGTTTGGGTCCAGTTTAATTCATAGTTATAATACATACTTCTAAACTGTTCCATATTGGTATCAATTGCATTACTAATCATATCTTTTCGTGCAAAAACTATTATTCCAATATTTCCATAATCAAGTCTCTGCAATTCATTCACAACATTCTGACACAATGACCTGAGAAGCATTTTCCATCTATCATTTTTTTCTGTCTGCGAATCTGCACAAACATCCTCCAAACCATCCACAACAAACACGACTCTTTTTCCACTATTTTCAAAAGCCTTATCTAATTCGGAGATATCCTTATAATCCTCTTGGAACATTCCAATTATCAAATCAAGCCACTGCTTTACCCACTCCATCCTTGTCAATTCAGATGTTTCCAGTAAATTCATCAGTGTATTATAATTTATTGTATCTGCATTTTTCTTTATCTTGATTCCAGTTAACGCTTGACCCGCATATTTCATACATTCCTCGATAAGGGGTTTCATATTCTGTGAATTTATACTTGCCAACAACGGAATTATAATTGTTTCATGTCCCGCATCTAACGATGTACCTGTCTGTTCAATAAACTTTTCCCATGTCTTCGCTTGCAACAACTGCTTATAGATGTATGTTTTTCCTGATCCCTTCGCACCTGATACAACAATTCTCGGAAGTTCCATTTTAAAATTCTTTATCATTTCCTTGATAGAAGATGTTACAAGCATATTCGTACTTGCCGTACCCTCCGCAGTTGTCTCCGCATAAGAAATCTCATATATACGTTTCAGAATGTCACGAACCTTATCCTCATCTTCAAATAACGTTTCATCTTTTTGCTCGCCCACAAACAAACTTTTCACTTGCTCATCCATTAAAGATGCCAATTCGCTTGCTTTCAGTTTTTCACAAAGCGTATTGAAATCTGTTGTTCTCACAAGTGCTTTATCAAATCCCAACTCCATAAAGTATTCATCCCGCAAAAAAGTAGCATTATCCGTGTCTGCTCCACTTTCAACCTCATTTACGATTTGATTCTCAATCTCCTGAATTTCTTCAGGTTTCATCGTCTCAGGAATCATAGTTAACAGAATTCTTGATTTCAAAAAATCGGCATTGGTTTTTTTATATACCTGTTCCAATATTTGATTTGTTCCTTTTACCGACTGTAATGACGTGGAAGTTACATAATATTTAATTACACGTGGATCAAACAAAAATGGTGCCGAATATTCTGTAATTCCAGCGCGAAGATCAACCAATACAAGATCTGCTCCAACTTTCTTTGCTATTTCAGCTATCGTTTCCGTAATATAAAATTTATTTTCCTTCGTCAACAAAACCTGTTCAGGTCTTGCTACAACATTCATAATCTGTTCCTTTTCCCGATAAACAGGAATAAAATAATGATCAATTATCTTTTTATCTGTAGCAACACTAACCGTCGAAGTCTTTATTAAATTTGATAATTTATCTATCATCTGATCTGAGCTTTGTTCATAATTCATGATTGACAAAATATCAAGATAACTAATTTTTCGATATCCCGCTTCTGCCATCCATGTTAAACCAGGTGCTTCCACATCGGCATCTACTACAAGAATTTTTTTATCTGGATATTTTTGGGAACACTGTCTTAAAAAGGCAGTAAGCGAAAGCGTTCGTCCTACACCTCCTTTGTATGAATGAAATGCAATCATTTTCAATCCATCAAAATCAGTATCTGCTTTTTCACACTTTTGAAAATAAACATCTCTAAATAACGGTGCATATTTCCTTTCTGTTTTTGGACTATCGTCTCTCTGAAAAATTATTTCTAAACATGTTTCTGTAAAATCAACGAGCAGTGTATTTTTTTCCACCGAATAATTACGTCCAAAAATCTCTTTTAAATATTGTGTATCTGATTCCTGCGGTTCATCAATATTTTGATATATTTCAATACAGTCACTATAAACCTGTACATCAATCCATGTTTTTGGCCATGAACTTCTTTTTTCTTCAAAAATATCTTCTATGTCATGCCATGTAAAATAATAACTCATTTATTCACCCTCTCTATATCCTCTGAGATAACCATTCTGCAATCCGAACCAAAGTCTTTTCTTCACTCTGTTCCTCCTCTGCGTTCTTAATGCAGGCACCATATCTCCACAATTCATTATATTTCCCTGGTAACGCAAAGCCACCGCCCTTAAGCTGAATCCTTTTTAGCGGGAATTTGGTTTCTATCCCAACTTCCTTTGTCATTGCTTTTAAGTCATGTCCAGGTGCTTTTTTTCCATTTATTGTATAATAGGATTTCAATTCTTCATATGTATTTTTCCCAATATTTTTTAGAATCAAACTTTTTAATCCACATTCCACCGAATAAAATAACATTAAAAGGCGGGAACGATATGGCATATCCGTTCCCGTCTTTTTATACATGCCATAATGATTTTTGAAACTACGTTGAAACTCGCTTCTTGTAATATTAATCTGTGACTGTGTCTTCCCCAGTTTTTTCTCATGTTCTTTCAATATATCTTCGCTCCTTATATCGGATAGTTGAAACATATTCTGTTTTGAGTTTATCATCTAACAGATGAAATAGCAAGTTTATACTCACGATAAACATGTAAATGGTCACCCATGATATTATCATTTTATATGTTTTATCCTCCATAGTAAAGCAAAACCTGCCACTTTACGCGACAGGTTCCCATTTATATTATAACGCTCTCTTCATTTCTCACTGCTTCATTGACCTCTGTTCTAACACCGTCCCAGTCTCTGCCTGCGAGGAACATCTTTCTCACAAACACCGCGACTTCTTCGCCCTCTGAGATAAGTGGCTGTCCAAGCTGCCTGTGTGCCACTATGTCGGCACCATTTACCCTTATCACAAGTTCTGTCATATTACCCCTGAACGCCACACGCTTTACCACTCCGGTCTCGGTCGACACCGGATATGGCACGACTTCCCCGGTCTTATATACATTTACAAACTCCTGTCTTAATATAGCTCTTGCCCCCGCGTTCACATCGTGAAAGCCCTTGAAGCCAGTGTACGCATACAGTGTGGTCGGCTCTCCAAGGAACTGCGCCACAAACTCCGTCTGCGGGTCATTGTATATATCCACAGGTGTTCCGATCTGCTCAACTCTGCCGTGATTCGTTATGATGATCTCATCTGCAACCTCCACAGCCTCATCCTGATCATGTGTGACAAATATGCTTGTGATGCCGACCTGATTGATCAGTTCCCGCAGCCATGCCCGAAGCTCCTTTCGAACCTTGGCATCGATCGCCGCAAATGGCTCATCCAGCAGCAGGAGCTGTGGACTGGTCGCAAGCGCTCTGGCAAATGCAACTCTCTGTCTCTGACCGCCCGACAGTTGTCTCGGGTATCTCTTCTCCAGACCTTTCAGCCCCACAAGCTCTATAAGCTCATCCACATCACCCTCGAGTGCCAGTGTGACAACGTCTGCCTGAAGTCCATTTGCAACCTCGAGTGCCTGCTTGCCGGAACCGCCGTGGGACTGCACGACCGATACGTCCTGTCCTTTCTCCTCTTTCCAGTGTGTTGCAAACAATTCATTATACGCCGCATACAATTCTCTGGTAGGATCATAGGACACATTCGTGATCTCCACACTCTTTGCCGTGTCTGCCTGCGATGCCGATGTATTGTCTGTACCCCTGCCAGATCCGCATCCTGTAAGAACTCCTAATCCAAGCGCTGTCACTGTCAGTAAAGTAATAAATTTCTTTCTCATGTCTTCTTCCTCCTTTGATTTGTCTTTTTTGTTTCCCGCTTTTGCTATCGGGTATGTATGCAATATAAACGCATAACCTGACAAATTCAAAACCTATACGTGAAAACGTTCTCTCACAGTTGCCACCAGAGCCTCATATTTGGCTTTATGCAGAATATTTCAGGTGTTTTGCACGCCATTAATCGCATATTGCAGTGTTCTACCTGCAATATGGTGAAAACGTTATCAGCGCATAAACAAAGGATTTTTACGCTATTTTGATGTTCCTTTATGACATGAAAACAGAAAAATCCCTCTGAATCACAGTTTTTTCTGTGATCCAGAGGGATTACCATGCCCGTTTTATTCCTCATCAGAAACAGTTTCAGCCAATTCAATTGTGTCAACAGTGTTGACACTTTTTTATTATCCTTGTAAAGCTCATAAAACTGCTTCATTCTGTAAAGTCCACGTCGATTAAATCCTTTCAATTCTGGATACTTCGTCGCAAAGAAATCAGCCAATTTCTGCACAAATGCATCGCCATATTCCGCATTTTCAGACTGCAAACTAATGTATTCGCCTATATCACGGTACATTAGAATCAGTTCTTCATTCACTTTTTGGTATGCACGTTCTTTTGCAGATTCTATAATATTAACAATTTTTTCAAATTGCTCACCGTATGGTATCAAATCACTCATAACGTATTCCTTTCCATATATTATGTTTATTGAATAAATGCTTAATCTTCGTTGTCTCTTATTTTTTGTATGTACGCTACACATTCACAATGTGTCTAGGGCAATTGAGATGTATTTTATAAACTGTTTTCCGTACTCTTGGAACGAATACTCTTGCATTCTCCTTTGACGAGACCGTGAAAAATAACATGGTACGCTCTCTTATATCGCTGCATAGAAAAAGATTGCATTGTATTTTAAATGAAAGCCAAATTAGCTTACGATTGATTCTGCTCTTTCTCTATGGTTCACTTAACCCGTGATGATAACTTCTAGGCTACTCTTACATTACAATCCATTAACCGAACCTTGCAACATAAAATTAGTTTAGGTATTATTACTTTTCTTCCTTCAATTTTTCCATAATAGAATTAGGATTGGATTCTAGCTTTTTGGTCACATAATCAATTAAAGCTAATGAATGTAAATATTGAACTTGACGATTGTTGGCTATTTTCCGTTCAGAATAATTGTCTTTGTCATAAAGACTATCTTTTATCAAAAGAATTTTAAACGACAACGGATCAAATGGAACTACTTGCCCATTATAGAGTAACTCAGTGCCTGATTCTTTTAACCTTCTATTAATCTCTTTAACGCATCTTTTTCTTGTAAATATACAATCCGTTTCACTCTCGACATAATTTGTCTCACAATATGTTACCAACTCATCATAATATTTCTTGCCACCCCCTGTAAGATCATGTCTACCTAATAGTTTTCGTAATTGATATGCGTCTGGATTACAAGGGTCAGTTAATATCTCACCATTTGACAATGAATAGAAATATTTTTTTATAATATCATAGGAGCCAATAATATTTTTATGCAAATAACCATCTATCATTTTTGCAGCCAAGTAAATCAATTTGAAATACTTTAAAATCCGTTCATGTGATATTCTTATAGTTTCTATCGGCTCAAAATCGATTGGTGCACTGTATTCGACCTTGCTTCTTCCGAAGTAGTGCCCTAAATTATTTCTAGTAACTCTCAACTCATCCAAATCCTTGGTTAAATCTAACAATTCGGATGGTAGCTTGCCAAAATATTTCTGGAATGCACAAAAACGATTCGACCATCCCCCTCGACACACTTCCTCAATTACCTCGCCAAAACGATACGATTTATCATTCATGTTGCCATACATGATATCTCTTTTTAGTAGTATTGCACCATCAACAGCATCTTGGCAATTAATAATCACTCCTGGTTTAGACTCAAACGAAAGAGAAACCACCGTCCTTAAATATGTTTCAAAACATGAACTTAAAAGCATAATAATATTCAATCTTGAGTAATTGACATATTCTGAAAAATCAATTTTCCACTCGCCGTATGTAGGAGCCATTCTGCGATCCTCTTCATCCGGAATCAAAAAAAACTTTTTGGGATCAGCAGAATCATCATGTAAATTCTTTTTTGCAAATGATTTGATAGTATTAGCTGCTGGAACAAAAGCCCAATATGAACGATTTATTTCCTCAAAATGTTGCTTAAACAAATTAAATGCTAATGAATAGGGAAATGGAGATTCCCAACGTACATTACTCATATTATTTTTCTCCCTCAATTATATAATCATATTTAGCCATCTATCGAAATTGACAGGTAAATTGGTTTATATTATATTCACATATAATATCACACTACCAAGTTCTATGACCACACTTTTTGATATTAATAAGCATCTTCAAACATTATCGCGTCATTAATTCTTTTTACTTCATCCGTACACTTTGCCTGTAACTTCCTTAATATCTCTTCATCCACTCCATAACTATACCCAATCACATAAGACAGATTTGATGTTTTCACTGCCAACTTATACATCGCACGAGCCATTCGGTCCTCACTGTCCTTCACTGCTATCTCCCCCAAAAATAAAAGCAGCAGATCACTTCGAACTCAACTGCCTTTATCAACAACTCAAAAATTTATTTTATCAGATGTATTCACAAATAGCATCATACAACTCTTGATTGCTCATAAAACTATGATATTGCATATTATCTATTCTACAATCTCCACATTCTTCTCGTAGTTTCTCTTCAAATGATTTATAAAATTTATTGTATGGTCCCACATACACAGACTCTTTAAATTTCAATGGCTCTGGATACCCTTTAAACTGGTCTCCTGTAATGTCCAATACAATATCATTTTCAATTACTAACCATGCGTGTGGTGGATTTTCCAATTCCAAATCATAAAAAATTGCACTCACATAAGTTATCTTTTTTCTATAACCATTGTCATACAAAAATTTTGCAAGCAATTCTGAAGTAATCCCACAACAGCCTCTCGGAAAATTTGTGAATCTTTGGTCCCTATCAAATCGTCTATCATCTTTTGCTTTATCTATTGCCATACGAAACGTTACTACTAATTCTTCTATCTCCTGCATTACTGTTCCTCCTGAACACTGTCCGTATTACTACTTCTCGTTTGCTTAATTATATCACTCAAACTCCAGTTTACAACATAGGGCTTGACTCGTTGCTTATGCCCATAAATGGGCGTTCGTACTACTTCGACTTAACCCTTAAAAGGGTCTTCATATTCTTTTACGCTTAGTTTATCCTGCATGATATCATACTTCTCTTGGTCTTGAATATACTTTTTTATTGTCGCCTCATTTAATCCTACTGTACTGACATAATATCCTTCAGACCAGAAATGTCTATTTCCAAACTTATACTTCAAATTTGCATGTCTATCAAATATCATAAGTGCAGATTTTCCTTTTAGATATCCCATAAAGCTTGAAACGCTCATTTTTGGTGGTATACTCACTAGCATATGAATATGATCCGGCATAAGGTGTCCCTCTATTATCTCTACACCTTTATATGAACATAATTGCTTTAAAATATCTCGTATATCTTCTTTTAATTGATTGTAAATTACTTTTCGTCTATACTTTGGAGTAAATACAATATGGTATTTACACATCCATTTTGTATGGGCGAGATCATTAGACTTATTCGCCATTCTAAACACCTTTCCTTTCTTGCAATAGTGACTGAACAACTCTATTGTAGCGGAAAGGTGTTTTTTCGTATAACTTATTTGACTCCACCCGCATAGCAGGTGGGTTTTTGTTTCACGCGTATTCGTTTCTCCTCGAGAAACTCATATACAACGCGTTCAACAGGCTAAAGCCTAATACACTAAAAAAGGCGGGATGTAAAACCTAGTGTTTTACATTCCACCTTTTTAGTGTTATTTCTTAATATCAAATTTTTCTCTTAAATATATTTACACTTTTGCGTCATTCCTCTTTCCTTGCGTATTAATATAGACTATATCGTATTAACATCATAAAAAAATAGACATTCACCATTAAAATAGAACCACGTATTTACATAGAGTAGTCATACACTTCAACCTGAAATCCTTCTGCATTTGAATCATAGTCAATATAGCAATCAAATTTAGTACTTTCACCTGGCTCAAGGCCTTCGTCTCCACATCCATATGTAGACTCAGTGTCAATACAATTTCCTGAACTATCTAACAAAGAAACCTTAAGTTTTACAAAACACACTTTATAATTCAAATTGTTTGTTATTGATCCTGATATTACATATTTATCACCTTTTTTTGAAATATCTTTATTACTTATTGTTATTTCGTCCGAACCGCTTTCGTTAGAATCAGTTGATATTTCGGTTTCTCCATACAATTTCTCATGGAATGCTGTATTAATTTTTTCTACAGATTCATCAGAAAAGCTAGAATCCTTAAAATCTTCAAAATCTTCTTGTGTTACTTCTTTCCATTCAAAAACATATCCATCATCACCAACAGAGCAACGATAGATTGCATCAGAAAATCGAACAAAAGCCCATGACATACCAGATGAAGCCACTCTAGCGTATATCGCAACATTTGCACTCGTAAGTGAATGATATCCGCTTACACTTCTTGTCTGCTCAACTAAACTATCCACTAAATTTCTATCAGCATCTGATAATTGCTCATATTGTGTCTGAGGAGCTTCGGTAGTTTCTTCGGTAGTTTCTTCAGTGATCTCCTCGGTAGTTTCTATTGATGTTTCTGTTACTGTTTTCTGATTATTACTTGGGGGTTCTGAACATCCAGTCAATGCAATAATTAATGATATTACACCAAATGTAATCATTGTTTTTTTCATGTTATATTATTCTCCTTTCCCATATACACAAAACACAATTTTATTATACCATTATACAATTTCAAATACTATTAAATATATACATATTTCCTTTGTTATCATGTTCCATATACACCTTTGTTATCTTGATACAAACATTATCAACTATTACATCTTGATAAATCACTAAAAAAATGCCATGTATCTATTAAACTTTGACAATTTTGCGATATTTCTACATTATCTATTAACTCGGTAATTTTAGATAGATAAAAGACTGTTATTCCTTTTTCAAAAATAATATGTTCCTTATCCGCAAATATATTTGCTTCTTCGACACTAGAAAAAACTAACAGCCGTTGATTAAAAAGCAAGAAACCATCTTCATCGTTGCTATACCATATAAAAAAATAAGTTAATCCATTATAAATAATTTTTGTCAAATAATATTTCGTCATAACTTTGTTCCTAATTATTCCAAATCTTCTTTTGTTGGCAGTCTGCGGATTTCTCTTCCATCTGTGCATTTGCGCGGAACATCCGATATTCCGGCGGACAAGTTTTCAAATACTCGGATTGACAAATCATCTAATTCTGTTATAAAATGTATCCAAGAAATGAGTTTTACAACCGTACAGTTTTTACTCAAGCGGCTCACTCGTTTCTTTTTTTATTCATTTTCTTTATGCTCGTTTACAGAAAGATTTCCTATCAAATCTTCACCAATTTTGCAAGTGGATAACTTATCAATTGCCATTTGAACCTGAAACTCATTTAGTTCGATCTCAACATCGTAAATGTTTCCGCTTCTTGGCAATCTGACATGAATAACTGCAATATCATTTTGACAAGATATTCCCGTCTTTGAAATCTTTTTAATAAATCCCGTTTCATGTTTTGATATTTAGGTTTCTCAAAAGGGTGCTCATTAAGATAGGCTACATATTTCTCATGCCATTCAGGGCTTTCAAAATAGCTGCCATTCATATATTGCGCCTTCGTCTCATGCGCTTTCATATCTGCTTTTCTTTCTTTACAATACGCATAGATTAAATATACAATGAGCATCGGACAAACAATACATGCCGCACACTTTCCAACCATATCTCCTCTGACAAAAAACAGAAATAGTCCCATAAGTACTGTAAAAACGATATATACAACCAACGATTTCTTAGTCATAGCAAATGGAAATTTGTGATTTGTTCTCATGTAATTCTATTCCCCCAACTACGAACTTCTTTCTCTACTTAGCAGGCACACTGCCTCGTCTGTACTTTCGTTGTCCCAATCCACTCCAAGCACATTTCTGCCATTCAGATATATCGGAAATTTAAATCGAAGACCTCTTAATATTCTGCCGTCCTTTTGTTCTTCCTCATAAATAAATACATCTGACAGAAAGCTCTTTAAAAATGTCTTCTTTTCCAAATCTGTAAATTTATCATACAGCTTGTCAAAAAATAAAAGGAACTGATACACATTATCTTCTGAGATTTTGTCCTGCTTTATATTATAAAGCCTTGTCGTGACTTCTTCCATGGCATTCTCAATATCCGTAATTTCATCATATAGCTTGTCCAAACGTTCCTGCATGTCATTATATTTTTTGTCATAATTCTTATCGGATACAGATAAATGATCCATCTGGTCTGCAAGCTTGTTCTTTGCCCCTGTTGTCTGGCTCAATCTGTCTTTCAAACCATCATATTCTCTGTCAAGCTCTGATGTATCAATACTGCCACCTATCTGCTTTCTGATTTCTTCCTCAAACTTCGGATTCTTTACAAATTTACGAATTATCTCCTCTACTGCCGCATTTATCCTGTCTTCATTCCACTGTCTTTTATATGTACAGCGGTATCCATCAACAAGCTTCCTATGTTTGCATGTATTCTTTTAATCTCTGTGTCGCCCACTGCCTGAATCTTGTTGCAATCACTGATTTAATTCGGTATCCAAGAGAGATAATCATATCAAGATTATAATGAGGGATCTGCCTTGTCACCTCACGATTTCCTTCTTTTCGAACCTGTCGGAAATTCCGACAGGTTGAAATTTCGTCTAATTCACCCTCCTCATAAATATGCTTAATATGTTCTACTACATTTGTTCGAGAAGTTTGGAATAATTCTGTCATCTGCTGTTCAACTGTTTTCGTATTTCCTTTTGTTCATCATCACTCAATGTATCCATAAAAATACAATACTCATTTGGATAACCATCAACAAATATCATTCCCGGCATTTCAATCTGTTCAGGATTGAGAATCCATAAAACCTCTTTACCATGAAAATCTTTTACATATCTTAATTTTTGCCCTTTATACTTCACTACCATTATAATATAACCTCTAACTAGAAAATCAGAATCTATAAATCTTCTATCAATATAGCTTCATCCTTGCTTATCACTATTATCTTTGTCGCAAATTAGGTAATAATAAGCGATTACTCTTCTTTTAATATCATCAGAAGCATTCATTATAGTTTCAATCATTAATCCATCATCTGTCACGCATTCCGAAGTCAATACTTTATTCTTTTTATCATCTTCATCACAAAGTAAATCCACAAGCGGCATATCTAGTGCCTTGCATATGGCAACTAACTTATCTGCCTGCGGATTAATCTTTTTCTTTCGCCAATCACTTATCGTACTGGTAGCAATGCCGGTTCTACGCGATAATTCAATCTGACTCATATGTAGTTCTTCGAGTCTATCAAAGATTCTTTCATATATGTTCATAGTTCAATATCCCTTTTACATTTCCGCATTTTCGGATATTGTATCATGGAACTATTTAACAATCGAGCTAAAGAACTATTTCAGTCTAGCGACATAGTAAACGTAGCTTACGAGGTTAAGGCTTATAGCATTGCACTAAAAGATAACAAATTACATTTATTCCTCACATGGCTCATTTGCCCAGAAATCTTTAACAGCAACCTGAACACATGTAATAAATATTTGCTCGTCATCATCATAATCAAAGTTAAGTCCAAATCCTAATTCATTACTGATGAAACCCTCTTCATCCTCTTCAATACTAGGATCCTGAGCCTTAATCATTTCCAATATATCCTCGTAGAACAGTTCTGAATTAAGACATTTACCTAGCATAGTCAACAGTTCAGGTGATGTACATAAAATAAAGGATACTCTTAAATCATCATCATACATAATCTGAAAATCATCATTACAATCATAAATAACTTCTTTTTTATATCCATACGGAGTATCTTTCCATTCTTCAAGCTCTGTTATAAGCTCATTTACCTTGTTCCTGTCCATTCCTAATTGAATTTGTCCAATAGATAAGCCAGGTTTTATCTCGTAACTCATATTCACCTCCAACGGCATAAGAATTCAATTGTTTATTTCATTTAATTAGATTTTATCTCTATTTAGGGGTGCAACTATTCGCGGACAACCATTTTTTGCCGATACAATCCCGGCGCACGTCAAAAGTCTCAGCAAATTTTTGCACCCCTCTATAAAAATCAATATCAATTACACATTTTAACCAAGTTAAAACACAGTCACATCTATGCAGAAATTGCCCTGCAAACCGATTAGTTAGCGGCTTTTCGGCTTAGCAGGCACACCGCCTCACAATGTTCCGTCCACGGAAATAAATCCACAAGCGCGATCTTCTCCACCTGATACATCCGCTTGCTCTTCAGGTATTTCAGATCCCGCGCCAGACTTTCCGGTCCACAGGAAATGTACACAATCCGTTTCGGTGCCAGCTTACAGACGGAATCAAAGAACTCCGGTGTACTGCCACTTCGCGGCGGATCTAGGAATACAACATCCACATCCGTTCCGGCTTCTGCCATGCCAACCATGAATTTACCTGCATCACCATCATAGATCCGGACATTCTTACAATCGTTTCGTTTCACGTTCGTGATGGCATCCTTCGCGGCTACCTTGTTCAGTTCGACGCCGATCACCTGCTTTGCATGGTCACTTGCCACGATTCCGATCGTACCGGTTCCACAGTACGCGTCCACGACAACCTCTTCGCCGGTAAGGTTTGCATATTCCATCGCCTTGTTATACAGGAGCTCAGTCTGCACCGGATTCACCTGATAGAAACTTGTCGGCGAGATCTTGAAGGTCTTCCCACACAGCTTGTCTTCGATAAATCCTCTGCCGTACAACACCTGATTTCGTTCGCCAAGCACCATACTTGTATCCTTGTCGTTGATATTCTGCACGATCGTCGTAATCTGCGGATGTGCCTTGACAAGTGCCTTCGCGAAATTCTTCTTCGATGGGAAGATCGGCGACGCAGTCACAAGCACAACCATAACTTCTCCGGTCGCATGTCCGGTTCTAACCATCACATGGCGCAGCAATCCATACCCACTATCTTCATTGTAGACAGTAATCTTAAATGAACGCAGCAGCCCACGGATTGTCTCTACAATCTCCTGTGCCCGACGATTCTCGATCTTACAATCGTCCACCGACAATACACGGTGCGTTCCCTCTTCATACACACCCGCCAGAATCTCGCCATTTCGCTTATGCTGAAATGCCGCATTGACCTTGTTCCGGTAATGATAGGGTTCTTTCATGCCGATAATTTCATCCACAGAACCATATGGAGCAAGCAGCTTCTTCACCTGATCGGTCTTGATTTTTAACTGCTCTGCATAGGACTTGTCAATATACTGGCATCCACCACATTTCTTCGAGATGGGGCAGCCGGATTTATTTCCTGTATGTCCGTTCTCACTTACATGTACATGCTTCTTAGATTGTTCACCACTCTGCTTGTATCTTCCCTGCTTTGTCATCACTTACTCCTGCTTCATCTGTCGTTCAGCTTCATTGACACAATTCACTGCATTTAAACATCTCGGATATCCAATGTATGGCAGGCTCTGCGAGATCACACGCATCAGCAATTCCTTGTCATTCCCGATTTTCATGTTGCCCTTTGCATGTGCAACCACCTGCATATCGCAGCCTCCCTGTGAGAATAAGAAACAGAACGTTACCAGTTCCCGTTTTGCTAGCGGCAGACGGCTTCCCGGATAATCATTCCCGAAATAATTCTCCTTCAGCCATTTGTTGATATGGCTGTCCTTCCAGACTTCCTTCATATGCTCCTCGAAGATTCCCGCCTGCTCCGCAAGCTTTTTCTCCTCAGCAGCATCCTCACCTGCTCCTGTAGTCTCTGCCTCATCCGACGCAGACTTCTCCAACCGCTCCTGTTTCGTCATGCCCAGGCGACCCTGCTTGGCTCTTGTCGAATCCAGAAGCGGAAGCTCGATTCCTTTTGCTTCCATAACAACATTCGTCGCAACCAGAAACGGCCAGACTCTTCCCATACCAAGATAATCCACAGACTGATACACGATCTCCTTAATTACCATCGGTGACAAGCCACTATCCAGTGCCTTCGCCACAATCACCTTATATGCATCCACACCCTGACACCCAATCAGGGATGCGAGAATCGACATATACCGGGTCTCGTCATCCAGCTTCATTCCGTTCTCATTTACAATCTCCGTAAACGCAAACCGCTCGAAGCGCTCCATAAATTCCGCATCTGTCTCATATAAATTCATAGTAACAACTCCTTCCCAAAAACCTATCTCTCATTATTCCATGCTGCCTGTTGGCTCCATGAAATTCTCGTATTATGCCGGTATGTACAGACACATACAACTATAATGATTATATCACATTTCACACGTAAAAAAAGTATTGCTTTCTCAAACGAAAAAGCAATACTCTGTCCTTTTTATTCAACACCTGCGATACCTTGCGATCGTCCGTAGCATCTTCTCCGTATTTAACGGCTTCGTAAGCTGCTCATTCATTCCCGCAGCTCTGGTTCGATGCACGTCTTCTGCAAATACATTCACACTAAGTGCCACAATCCCTATCGTGCGCGCATCTGCACGTTTCTGCCCACGGATAATCCGCGTAGCTTCCAATCCATCGATATTCGGCATCATGACATCCATCAATATCACATCATAGGTATTCTCCGGTGCATTAAGATATGCCTCCACTGCCTGATATCCATCTGACACTGCGTGCACCTTCGCCCCTGCATCTTCCAGAATGAACTTCACAACATCCCGGTTTATGTCATTATCTTCCGCAAGTAGAATCCGCATATTTGTCACATCCGGCTGCACTGTCCCTTTCTGCATATTTCCTTCAAACTCATCACGTGCGACCTTCTCAAAAGGAATCGTGACAGTAAATGTGCTTCCGGCATTTTTTCTGCTTTCCACACGGATATTCCCATCCATAAGGTCAAGAATACTCTTCGTTATCGTCATGCCAAGTCCGGTTCCCTGATAACTGCTACGCACATCCATTGCTTCCTGCACAAACGGTTCAAAGATATGGTCAATAAACTCGGGCTCCATCCCAACTCCATTATCTTCAATCGTGAATTCATACACAACACGAGCCACATTTTCCATCGCAATGCGGGCTTTGAACTTTACCATGCCCTCATAACGATTATACTGAATCGCATTTGTAAGTATTTTTTCCAGCATTTGCCGCACATGTATCGGGCTTCCATACACGCGGGAATACCTGATATTTTCTGCAATATCCGCCGCAATCGTTATTTTCTTTCCTTCTCCTCGCGCCTGTGCAAATGCTATCATCTCTGCAATGACATCTGCCATATAAAATTCTTCCTGCACCAGCACAGCTGAGCCATCCTGAAGCTTACACATCTCCAGTGCATCTCCAAGCAGCTTCATCAGATAATTCGTTTCCGTCGTTGTCTTCACAAGGTTTGCTCTCATGAGTTCTATATCTTCATAGCTGCGCTCACTTATATCCATCATCCCTATGATATCATTTAAAGGCATACGGATATTATGTGACATACGGGATAAAAACTCCGATTTCGCAACATGCGCCTTCTGTGCCTCCTCAAATGCCTGTGCCAAAAGCTTCATCTGCCCGCGCTCTTTCTGCATAGTTCTATGATATTCACGAATATAACTGATATGCGTTCCCGCGTCCTGTAACAACTTTGCTGCCAGCTGTCCGAACTCCGTTCCGGGATTATCGAGTCCCATAAACCCATTCAAATGATTCTGCGACATGACCGGCACTACAATCGCTGTATGAACACCTCTCATCTGCAGCAATTCATACTCAAATGGCATTTCATTTTGCACATCATCTATGTTTGCAATCCATACACAGTCTCCCTGTTCAAATCGTTTTTGCCAACACGGTATCATCTGCACATAGATTTTCTGCATCCGTTCCTGCAGGGAATACACTCCCTCTTTGCACCACTCATATGTGTTTCGATAGATCCGGCAGTCCGGAGATGCCCAATCGAAAAAATACACACGATCGGACTGCGTATATTCTCCAATCTGCTCAAGTAACTGCGGAATCTGCATATCTAACTGCTGCTCTGACATCGAATGATCCAGTGTCAGAAGCTTTGCAAGCACCGTCTCCATATTCATTATTGTCTGCTTATAATCATCTCTTTTGTCCATGTACATTCTACCCTTATCAAATAAAAAGAAGCATTATACCTACCCTTATATGGCAATACAATGCTTCTGAAATAAACGTTACGTTATACGTCCGTGCAACTGGCTGCCATCTTACAGGCCCTATAGCTTTGCGTCGCAATCTTTCGATTGTTTTGCCAAATATTTACTTACATTATCGAAATAGTAACACATACTATTATTAATTGCAATTGTAGAATATTACTAGAATCTTACATCCATTTTTATGAATCTTTAAACATCCGGTAATCATCTATCTGTAATTGCGTTATATATTTCTTATATCCGGCAGGTCCACAGATCACCGATCTGCAGGCCTGCCATCCAAACTAGGAATTATTCTTTTTCTGAGGGTTTTCCTCCTCTTGTAAACTTATAAACATTCTGCTATGATGATTTTAAATCGTACCCTAAGGGACAAGTCAATGGGAAATTCGATTTTTCCAGACAGAAATCGCAAATAATTCGCGTTATCTACAGAAAAAACTTGATTGTATGGGGTTGATTATTCGGATTATATTTAGACAGAAATTCGCATCATCAGAGAAAAAAATACTGATTTTATCAGGAGGATTTCTATGAGAAAACAAAGTGAGCATCTATTTAAAATCGGCGAGATTGCCAAGATCTTAGGAGTGACACGGAAGACAATCCTTGTCTATGAAGAGATGGGACTGCTGACACCTGCAGTCAAAGATGAAGCAAGCGGCTACCGCTATTATACTGCGGATAATATGACGCAGATTCGTGCTATCCGCTCGTTGCAGACACTGGGACTTTCACTGGCGGAAATCAGAGAATATTACTATGATACAGAAAACCTTGACCGCTATCTTGACCGCCTCATGGATCTGCGGGCAACCTTGGACCGCAACATCCATCTGCTTCAATTGCGCGCGACAAAACCGGGAGACTTAAGCGTGCACCGCGTCCGCCTGCCTCGGCAGGTGTGTTTCTGCCGCAGATACCAGTGTACCGATGCGAAGGACGCCGCCATCAAATTGCGTGATACCTATATTGCCGCAGCAAGAACAGGAAAAATGTCCATGGGGAGCCGCATGTTTACTGTACGTGCAGGTTCCTCCTGCAAGGAACTCGATCTGCTATGCTGCATCCCTGTTTCAGAAGATTTTGTGGGTGAAGAGCGGATGGAGTTTGCGGAAATGTCTGCCTTGTGCATCTACTATCGTGGTGCTTACGAAGGAATCAATACCGCGATTGACGCCCTACAGGCATATGTACAGGAAAATAAAATTCAGGCAACCGGCGGATTCCACTGTATCTATCTCGAAGGGCCTCCTAACCGCGGAGACCATACAGAAGACTACATCACACAGGTTGCCCTGCCCTTCTCAGAGAATAGTGAGGGATGTTTGTAAATAATTCCATTTCTCCCCCACTATCCATCTCTTGTTCCTTATTTATCGATTATGTCCACCTGACAGGAGCGCATCGTTGCAAGTGCCGCCGCATGTGCTTCCGGTGTCACACCTGCACAACAGCCTGCATCCACACGCACCGTGGCTTCCGGATACAAGGCTTTCAGTATAAGAGCATTTGACACGACACAGATGTCCGTGCAGACTCCAATCATTTCAATATCCAGATCCGAACCATCCGCGGTCTCACTCGCAAGAACATCCTTCCAGCCTAAGAACCCGAATGTCGGCTTGTCAACGGTCTTATATTCCGAAGTGACTCCATCGGTAAGCTCTGAACAGATCTGCCATCCATCTGTCCCTTTGATACAATGCGGAACCGGCAGATGTTTTCCCTCGTTCGTCTGCATATAATCTTCTCCATGTGTATCCCGCGTGAAAATGATCTCCTTACCAGCACGATCATACTCACTTATTTTCGCCTTCACCTCCGGCAGAATCGCTTGTGCTTCCGCTGACGCAAGTGCACCTGTTACAAAGTCTTTCTGCATATCTACTACAATTAAAATGTTTCGCATCTGTGGACCTCCTTTTCCTTGATATCAATCTAAATTATATCTTACTATATTTACAGGTATTAACCAACTATCTTTTTCTATTCCTCTTTTTTTCATCACGCTTCGATACAACTCGTTGCTTGTCACATTCCTTTTCCAATAACATAAAATCCGGACAAATATGTCTCTTTGCAAATCGCTCTTCACTGCATATAATTCTATGTAGTTCTTGTGCCAAACGAAGAATTTCATTCCCGTGCAGACGACACCACTTTAATTCCTATCACATTCCCATCATCATCTCTGATTTTTCTACAAGTTATATTCTCCGACATGCTTTTATATTTTTCTTTTTCCTCAACAGAGCTTAACGGAATGCAATATTTCCTTTCATTCACCAATACCAAAATCCCTAAAAATGGTCTGCCTTGTTTATGCATCTGAGTCGATACTGATAAAATCGTGTTTGTTCTACCTGTAGCCTTTTGCTCCACATTTTTTAAATTACGAATATATTTCATATTGACTTTATATAAATTCCATTCATTATCCATAAAAAATAAAGGCTATGCATAAACATAGCCTTTTCAGTACCCGTCGTAACGGAGATACTCTGTTTCATAAGTCCACTGATCGGCAGGACCCTCCATCTGACTATGATTATAACAAGTTAATCTTGTTTGTCAACCGCCATTCCTTTCTCTTTTAATTTCTTGTAATATTGTTTTTGGCACAAAAAAGAAGAGAACAAAAATCCTTTGTCCTCTTCTTTCAATCGATATATTTTCCTACACCTCACGGTGATCGATCACACGCTTCGCCTTCTTCTCTGTTCGCGGCAATGTTCCAACCGGCACAACATTGATCTTCGGTGTAACACTCATCTTCGACTTGAACAGATTCTTGATCGTCTGACCTGTCTGCTCGAAGTCCACACGACCTTCCGCCTCAACCGTTACCATGATGATGTCACGGTTATGTGCTTCATCATGCGCGATATTAATGTTATATTCGCTCGATACACCATCGACCATGCCGAGGATCTCTTCTACCTGACTTGGGAACATATTGACACCATGTACCTTGAACATATCATCACTACGTCCCTTAATTATATCAAGACGCGGATATTTGTTACCACATGCACATTCACCCGGAATAATTCTGGAGATATCATGTGTCCGGAATCGCAGAAGCGGTGCGCCTTCCTTGACAAGTGTTGTTATAACAATCTCTCCTTCTTCTCCGTCCGGTACCGGCTGAAGTGTCTTCGGATCAACAATCTCAATATATACATAATCATCCCAATAATGCATACCCGAATTTTCATCACAGCTGATTCCGATGCCCGGTCCGTAAATCTCCGTCAGACCATAGATATCATAAAGAGAAACTCCAAGCTCCCTTTTAATGTATTCCCGCATCTTCTCACTCCAGCGCTCGGAACCAAAAATACCTTTCTTCAGATACAGCTGATCGCGGATTCCTCTTTTATTGATTTCCTCTGCCAGAAGCAATGCATACGAAGATGTCGCAGTAAGGACGGTCGATTTCAGATCCATCATCATCTGAATCTGCTTATCTGTATTACCCGGTCCCATCGGAATTGCCATTGCGCCAAGCTTCTCACAGCCTGCCTGGAATCCGATTCCCGCCGTCCACAGACCATAGCCGGCTGTAATCTGAATATGGTCTTTGTTTGTGATTCCTGCTGTTTCATAGCAGCGTGCAAACATAATCGCCCAGTCATCCACATCCTTTGCTGTATAAGGAATGATGACCGGCTTACCTGTCGTACCGGACGAAGAATGGATTCGTACCACCTCCTCATCCGGTACCGCCTGGATTCCAAGCGGATAAGCATTTCGAAGATCCGCCTTGCTGGAGAACGGAAGCTGCTCAAACTCCTCCTGACTTGAAACTCCTGTAATTCCTGCTTCTTTATAAATTCTGCCATAATAACTGTCTGTCTGAATCAGACGCTTAATCTGTGCATCTACCTGCGACAACTGTAAGTCTGTTAATTTCATAGTTGGTTCCTCCTCCAAATACGATTTATATTATCGACTGATGATACGTTATTTCCTCTATCACAACGTTTTTCCGCTTCCCACTTCAACACCTGCGTAAAATGCCGCTTTGTTTATCTCTACATATTTTGACGGCACGCGTCTTTCAAGCTCTGCGAGCACGGTTTCCTTGCTGATTCCAAGCCGTCCGCTTCCAACTGCCACGCCCAGGATGGCAATGTTGAAATATCGCGACGAGCCAAACGGTGCACAGATTTTCTCTGCATCGATTACGATACAGCTGCATTTCTTCTGCAGATACGCAATCATCTCTGTGCCGTCGTACCCGGTATCCTGCAAAGATTCTGTCACCGGTTTTACCGGTACACGATTCACGATCACGATTCCATCCTTTTTCAGATACCCTAAGTTCCGCACAGCCTCCGCCGGCTCAAATGCGAGAATCATATCTGCTGCCCCCTGTGGGATCAGCGGTGCATATGCCTCCCCGATACGCACATGGCTCGTCACCGAACCACCCCGCTGTGCCATGCCGATCGTCTCTGCCGAATGAACTGCCGAACCTTCATCCATCGCAGATGCCGCAATAATTTTGGATGCCAGCACGGTTCCCTGCCCGCCGACACCACAGATCAATATATCTTTCTTCATGATGTGGCACCTCCTTTTTGAGTATCGCCCCCAATGGCGTGAACCGGGCAGATCTGGCTGCACAAGCCACAGCCGGTACATAAGTTTTCATCGATCGTCACATTTCCATCTACGGTAATAAGTGCCGGACAGCCGATCTCACGGATGCATTTCTTACAGTTGATGCACTGCTCCGAGATCCGGCATTTGCCGTCTGGCTTGGAAATCGCAATACACGGCGATTTGAAGATGATTGCTTTCACACCCGGAAGCTTATCGCATTCCTGCACGGCAGCCACCGATGCAGCAAGATCCAACGGATCGACGGTTATAATCTTATGCACGCCGATGCCCTCTAACACCTTCGCGATGTCTACCTTATCCACAAACTGTCCCATCATATTCCGTCCGATTCCCGGATGCGGCTGATGACCGGTCATCGCCGTTGTCGAATTATCCAGCACGCAGAGAATCATATCTGCGTTATTGTACACCGCATTTACGACACCCGTCATACCCGATGCGAAAAACGTCGAATCGCCCACGAATCCGAAGCATGTGCCTTCCCCGTCAATCCAGTGGAAGCCCTGCGCCATCGTGATTCCGGCACCCATGCAGAGACACGTATCAACCATATCAAGCGGCATCGCATTTCCGAGTGTATAACATCCGATATCTCCACAGAAATACGCTTTCTTTCCTTTCATCGCCTGCTTTACTGCATAGAACGATGCGCGATGCGGACATCCCGCGCACAATACCGGTGGACGCATCGGAAGCGCCGGTGCGTCGTTGCCATCCAACCCGCGCGCGAACTTCTCCGTGCCAAGGAACCCGCTCAGAATATCTGCAACCAGATTCGAACTGTTCTCGCCACTTGCCGGCACCTTTCCGTCTAATTTTCCTGACACTTTGATGGCAAGCGCGTGCTTCCCGACAAGCTTCAGAATCTGTTCTTCAATATATGGACTTAACTCCTCCACACAGAGCAGTTCCTCCACACCCTCGAGTGCCTGTAACAGAAAATCCTCCGGCAGAGGGTACGCAGTCGCAAGCTTGATGAGCTTGATATCGGTGTGGTCTTTCAGATATTCCTTCGCATAGGCATAGCTGATTCCTGACGTAATTACTGCCTTCCTGGAATTTCCGCCTTCCACACAATTCCATTTATATGTAGAAAAATCTTTTCCGATTTCAACATTCCGCTGCTCGATCATCGCATGATTCATGTAGGATAACCGCGGGAAGATGACCCATTTCTTTGAATCCTTCACGAAGCCATCATATGCTTTTGGTCCATTATTAACCGGATTCTCAATCGACGCATACGCATGGCAGACACGTGTCGTCGGACGGAACAGAACCGGTGTCTTATATTTCTCCGAATATGAAAATGCATCCTGTATCATCTCATATGCTTCTTCCGGGGAAGATGGATCAAACACCGGAATCCGTGCGAAGTCCGCGAACCGCCTTGTATCCTGCTCGGTCTGGGAGGAAATCGGACCCGGATCGTCCGCCGATACAACAACCATGCCGCCCTTTACACCCACATACGCAAGCGACATCAGCGGATCGGCTGCCACATTTAAGCCCACCTGCTTCATCGTCACCATCGTCCGTGCGCCACCATATGCCGCACTCGCAGCAACCTCCATCGCTGCTTTCTCATTCACTGACCATTCCAAATGCACCCCATCGTGTGGGTACTTGGATATCGTTTCCACAATTTCAGAAGATGGAGTTCCCGGATACCCGGACACAAGATTGACGCCTGCTGCCAATGCGCCGAGCGCGATCGCTCCATTTCCCATTACATATTCCTGCATGTAACTGCCGTCCTTTCTCTAACAAATATGTATATTATAGCAAATTCTACGTGATACGACTACTTTTGATTTTTTTGTTTATCATCAGAAAAAGCACAGTTCAAAAGCAAACTGTGCTTTTCTCATAAATATAGACAGAATTACCGCTTCTTTCCCGCATAGAGACAGCCCATTCCCGATACCAGCATCAACACGCAAAGTACAGGCAGATTCATATCATCCCCTGTTTTAGGCGAAGCTGTTACAGCATCTTTTGTTGCTTCTGTCGTACCACTTGTCGTAGCTTCGGTCGTATCCTTTGTTGTAGTTTTGGATGGATCTTCGGTTGTGCTCTCCGTTGTCGTTTCCTTTGTCGAATCCTCCGTCGTTGTCTCACTCTTCTTATATGCGACCGCATAGTTGGAAAATCCCTTTGTCTGGAACATCACAGTCTTAGTTGCAGAATCAAAGGACGCAGGAATAACCTCATAGGTTCCATCCGAATTCTCATGAATGACAATCAGATCATTGCCTTCAACCTCCATGTCTGTACCAAACTGAAGGGATACCTTTGCCGGATTCTTCAAAGCTGCTATATCATTTACCCACAGATCTGCTGCAGAATTCTTGTACAGGATCTGTGCCAGTTTAATATCAAAATACCCGACGATCTGATAATCCCCGGCCGCCTTTTCAAAGGCGTCCTGCTGTTGCTGTGTGAGAACCGCATCCTTAATCGTCAGTCTGCTGTTTCCTGAAGTGATCTCATTTTCTGCTAACTGAATCAATGCATTTTTCACTTTATCTGTTTTCAGCTCTGTCTGATCCTCTTTCTTTGTAAATATGCCACAGATATGAACATTTGCATCCGGCATCGTGTATGTATATGTAGATGTATCCGCAGAAGGTGTCAAAGACTGCCCATTGATGGTGATAGAATCAAGTTGATACCCATATTCCGGTGTTACCCGGAGCGTTATTTCTGAACCCGGCACAATCCATCCATACCCATGACTGGCACTCTGATCAATATCCTTTAATTCAACCGGCGTTCCATCTGCATCTTTGATCCCAATAATCGCAATACTTCCATGCTTTAATAATTCATTCTCTTTCAGGCTTGTATTATTGGCATTATCACTCTCCCATACGATAACTCGTTTCATAACCGTCAGTCTCTTTGTAACCTCGATCTTATATGCACTTGCAGGTGCTACTGTGAATTCCACCCTGTCCTCTGTGCCTTCCGGAAGGTTAATTGGCGTTCCATTTACCGTAACAGTTCCGATATTTCCATCTCCAAACGCCAGCTGAATCTGGATCAGATTATAGATTTCACCAGAGGCATATCCCTTTCCAGTCCCTTGTATCTCCTTACTCTCTTTTCCAATTCTCTCTCCATTTAGAGAAATCTCCATTCCTACTCCATCACAGCTTGCCGTAATCTGAATATCATCTGGATAAGCCGGCTTCGGTGGCGCAGGTTCGTATTCTACTTTGATATTCAGGTTGCCGCTAAATTCGTTTGGATCCAGCTTGATATACGAATTACTGTCAATATTATACGATGTCTCATTGATATATACCCGAATATCCGAACTTGAAATACTCGGCATACCCGGCAGTTCCTCTATGGATGATGCTTCTAAAGAAATACCAACCTTCAAATAATACTCGTTCTCGAGCAGATCGACCTGCATGCCATTCCCACTGATTGAACAATCCTTATAACCATCCCATGCGTCTTTCGTACATAATGTTATTTTTGCTTTACAGCCCTCAGCAACATCAAAAACGGCCTTTCCTCCGTCAACGGATGCCCCTATAAAATTCAATGTCACCGTGTTTGTTTCTGCTGCATGAACCGGCGTGCTGACCAATAACAGCAGGAGCATACTGATACACAACCATACACTTAGAAAAATCCCTGTTTTTTTCCTCATAACGTTGTCCTCCCTCTCTGCTTCCCTCCCCGGGAAGTTATTTTTGACATTTTATCATAAAGCACTTGACATCACAACAAGGTTTTCTTAAAAAATGCGTCGTCCGGTTTGTATCCGGTCTTTGCCAGCCACACCGCAAATGGCGCGATCAGCATCGCATAGATGTGCTCGCAATATTCAATTCTTGACTCGTCATCGAAACCACCACCAATCTCGATCTCATCGATGTCACTGATTTCGTAGCCGATTGTTCCCTTCCATGCGCACGTCTCCAGAATCCTCCGGCTTTCGGCATCCGCATCCCCCAGACAGGCAATCAGATCTTTCGGTCTCAGGTTCAGATAGGCATCCTGCATCGCAACCTTTTTGCGTAACTGCGCAGGAAAGCTATCCTCGCACTGCTGTATACTTTCTATTTTCATGTCAATTTTCTCCTTTGTGAAAAATGGATACCGGCGGTGGTTATCCACGATATCTGACAACAGCCAGACTGCCTCCCGCGCCTTATCCTGCAATGCCGCATCCCCGGAATTCCGATACGCAACGATCAGATAAATCAAATCCTTCCACGTATCGTCAAGGCAGGACTCCGGTAATTCTAACACATCCAGCACCCGCTCCATCATGCAAGACCGCGGTTCCATGCCAAAGTGCTGCAACTCTCTGTCATAAAACAGATAAAGCCGCGTATCCACGATCCACGCGATGATTGCATCCATTACCTCCGGGCTGATTGATGCATCCTTCTGCGTGCTCGCAGCCATCTTATTCCATGGCAGTCTCCCTGCGATTTCCCTTACATGTTCTCTTATAAATGTTAAAAATTTTTCCATGAAAAAACGCCCCTTTCCAAACAAGTTAACAGTATCTGCCTACAATAACATTCGTATATGCTCGTTTAAAAATGGATGTTCGTTTTTCTCGTTGTATTTGTATTCGTGATTCTCGTTAATAGACGCCCCAGCCTCTTCGGCTTCGAGACTGGGGGTTTTGATTTTTGTTTGTGGTTACTGCTTTCTAAGGCCGCAGTACCCGCATTCCTGATGGGTGATGGCTTCGGTACGTTTGGTACCGATCTGTACTTTTTTTGTTCCTGCATAATAGGAACCCCACAAAATGGTAAGCGCACATCTTCCCTGTGGGTCTGGATCTGGGCAATCTGGGAAACATCTGACACAATGTTGTGCACACCATCTCACTTTTGCACCTGAATCTCCCAATTCGTCGCAAATAGTTCCATCTGGCCATGTACTATGATTCTCATACACATCCTGCTCCTCATAAATCGGTGTTTCATGCGCTGGCTCATCTACAACCGTTTTCCACTTACAATCATGTGGAGTAATATATGGAAAAGCCGCTTTGCTCTTGATTCCATTTAGATCCGTCAAAACACCGTCGTCTTTTTTCACAAGTACGATCTGAATTGCCTCCAACCGCTTGCCAAGACCGCTCGTACCTGCCGGATCTCCATTCCACGCCCACGAAAGCCATCCGTAGGTCTGTGCATGCACACGATAACAGATATTGTAATGGTTTGCGATTTCTCCTTTGAGACGGATTCGGATTGCTTCCAGTCGTTTTGCCTGCCCGGAAGTGCCGCTCATCATACCATTTGACACCTCATTCATCCAGCCATAGCTCTGTACGTGGGTAGAATATTCGATGCTTCCGCTATATTCATTTCCGGTCAAAGCGATCTCGATGCCTTCCAATCGTTTTCCTTCGCCCGTTGTGCCGCTAACCTGTCCCATCGTTTTGTACGATGTCTCCCAGCCGTACGTCTGGCGATGTACGCGGTACACCAGTCCCATCGTCTCAGACTTCGGAACCAGCTGCACTTCCAGACTTTCGAGTCTCTTCGCTTCGCCCTCAGTACCCGCGAGCGCGCCATCATACTGCCAGCCCTGACTCCATCCATACGTCTGGATATGCACCCGGTAACGAATCGAATAATGCTTCGCAATCTCTCCAGTCAGACGAATCTGGATTCCCTCCAGCCGCTTGGCTTCCCCCTTGGTGCCCGCAAACTGGTTGTTCTTCACCCAGTTTGTCCAACCATACGTCTGACGATGAACCCGGTATTCAATCGAGCCATCATACCCGGTCTGATTGTTGAACTTGATCTTGATCCGCTCCAACCGTTTCGCCTGTCCGGTCGTGCCAAGTATCAGCGTGTTGTTCCTGTAAACGCCCGCTCTGTCGCCGTATGTCTGCACATGCGCCTCTCCCTCGAAAGAATACGACGCCGCAAGCGTATCCATCTGCGTCACAGATGCCATACCCAGTACAATCACCATTGCAACTGCAATCGCAATCATCTTTTGTGCCATTTTTCTCATAATTCATCCTCCTCTGCTATACCGCACATCATCCGACTATGTGGGTACACCCTCGTCTCTGGTTTCATTGTACTTCAATGGGAAATTCGTATTTCTCGATCACTTGAATTCGTATTACTCGTTTAATTAGAAATTGGTAAACTCTCGAAATGGTGGCTCGAACCACCTGTAGTTGGTAGAGTACCGCATTCTAAATTGTTTGTCAAGAGGGAACTACCAATTCTTTTCTTCCCCATTTCTTTGCCCATTATAGCATAAGCGATTCTTTGTTGCAATATATTCTGTATTGCATCCTGCAATGCATACTTCATCTGTTATTTGCAATAATATAACTTAAACGGAGGTGTAATTATGGCATTTCAATTAAAACCAAATAAAAAAGAATCGGAAAACAAAACGATTCGTTTTCCAATTCCTTTAATTCACAAAATAGAAGCAGCGATTCAAAATCAGGATGTCACCTTCTCCAGCTTTGTCATCCAAGCTTGCGAATACGCGCTGCACGACCTGCAAAGACCCGATCACTCCAATGCAGAGCCAGAGAAACAGGATGGGGAGTAAAGTATAAAAAAGCACCGTTCATACCAATCTGCCTAAGGGAATTTACACATTACATCTGCCAGATCAGGTTGCCGGATGGATCAAGAGCCTGAATCCGATAGGTATGGGCTTTTAGGTCTGCAGACAGACGGGCAAGATAACCGTCCTTTTTCCAGGTGATATAAATGCCGGAAATTCTTTCCGGAATTTCAACATTTCAAGCTGCTTTTTATCAGTACGGATGGGAACGCTGTACACCGGCTCATCAGTTCGGGCCGGCTGCCAGAACCCACTATCTGTTTCATTATGTCATCTCCGGAACCGGACTTTTAATGGCGCAGGATCAAAAAGGAGAGACAAGAAATTATTCAATCAAAAGCGGACAGGGCTTTCTTCTGTATCCGGGACAGATCAGCACCTATATCGCAGATAAGACAAACCCATGGGAATATGCCTGGCTGGAATTTGATGGATTACGGGTAAAAGAAGCGCTGGACATTGCCGGTTTTTCAAAAGACCAGCCGATCTATCATGCCACCTCAAAGGAATACCGGGAAATCATGATGAATGAAATGGTCTATATTGCCAAGCACCCAGATGAACCGCCTTTTCACCTGATCGGTCATTCCTATCTTTTTCTGGATGCACTCATCCGTTCCACCTCCTCTACCCGGATGATAAAAACCGGTAAAATGAGCGATTACTATATAAAAGAAGCAATCAACTTCGTAGAGCAGAATTTTCCTTATGACATCTCTATCGAAGATATAGCTGCCTGTTGCGGCATCAACCGCAGCTATCTGGGAAAGATATTTCACAACTCCATTGGCAAAACGCCACAGGAATTCCTGATACACTATCGGATGTCCAAAGCAACAGAACTGCTGAAAATGACGAAATTATCAATTGCAGATATAGGAAATGCAGTCGGCTATCCAAACCAACTGCATTTCTCAAGAGCTTTTAAAAATATATATGGTGTCTCCCCCAAAAACTGGCGGGATCAGAATCGCTAAAATAGCATGAAACTCCGCAAGTCTGCATAACCGTTTTATTATTGTTCTAAGATTTGACGTATTTTGCAATGGTAGCGGTTACCTCTTCCATGTCAAATGGTTTTGAAATATGACCATTCATACCAGAATCCACGGAAGCCTTGACATCCTCCGCAAACGCATTTGCGGACAAGGCAATAATCGGAATCGAACTTGCGTCCGGTCGTTCCTTCTCCATGGCCCGGATCGTTTTCGCAGCCTGATGTCCGTCCATGTTCGGCATCATAATATCCATCAAAATAATATCGTAAGTGCCTCGCGGATGATTTTTGAATCGTTCGACCGCTTCCTTTCCATCGGATGCCCGTGTCACAACCATGCCTGCATCCTCCAGCATCACCGTAGCAAGCTCGGCATTCAGATCATTATCCTCTGCCATAAGAACATTGACCCCTGTCAAATCACGATACACCGGTTCTTCTTGCTTTTGATGAATATCCTGCTCTGTCAACTCCAGCGGAATCTCCACTGTGAAAGTAGTTCCAATGCCCTTTTTGCTTTCCACATCAATTTTTCCACCCATCATGTGAACATATTCCTTTGTAATGGCCATTCCAAGTCCGGTACCTTTATATTGTGTTCTGGCACCGCTATCATCTTCTTGCGAAAATGGTTTAAATAGTTTTTTCTGAAACCCTTCACTCATCCCAATACCGTTATCTTTCACAATATAACGGACTATCATATGCTTGTCATCCTCTCCCGGATGACTGCTGATATCCAGAGTGACCATTCCACCATCCTTTGTGAATTTCACAGCATTACCGAGAAGATTCGTCAGAACTTCCCGAATACGTGCAGCATCTGCAAGAACATAGGGATTCTTTGGTCTTTCACGGTATACTTCAAACTTCAAATCTCTGTTATAAAGAAGACCTTTCATGATTGCCAGAACATTATCTGTCAGTCCGGTAATATCCACCGGTTCAGGAGAAAACACTGCTTTCCCGCTTTCAATACGACTGAGATCGAGAACATCATTCAACAACGAAAGCAGATGATTTGAGCTTTCCCGTACCTTTTCCAGACTTCCATGAATATCTGCAACAACATTCTGGTGCAATGCAATATTGGTAAATCCAATGATGGCATTCATCGGTGTTCGGATATCATGGCTCATGTTAAGTAAAAATGTAGATTTTGCCTGATTGGCAGCATCTGCTTTCTCCGCAGCCTCCAGCAATAATTGCTTTTGCTTCCGTTCTTCTTCCTTACTTTTCTGGTATATAAAATAGGTACTCAAACAGATCATCATCAACACCAATCCGACAATCGTGCCACAGATTACGGAAATTTTGTTTGTTTTCACTACCATGCCATACGCAGACTGCATATCCATTTCCATACAAAATGCACCTACAATATCTCCCGTTCCATCCAGATTTGAACGTACCGGATAACAAGCCGTGAAAATCGGTCCCCAGGTTGTGTCCACAATATCTTGGGAATACACGTTTTCTCCAGAGAGAGCCCTTTCAATATAGGGAACCATTTCATCCTCTATATAATCCCCAGGATGTCTTACATCCCCGGCATCTGGATCCAAACCGTCCACTACATAGATCAGTTTTCCCTCTTCATCTCTCGTAGCAATGTAAATATATCTTGTAGAATTCAATGTCCGGATCTCATTGAGGTAGCAGGAAATATCCTTATAAAACTGTGTTTCTTCATCTGAACGATCCTTGATTTGTGAAAAATCTTCCCCTCCAATTTTTCCATCCACCAGTTTATGGACTGCATCTGCACTTGCTCGATCACGGGAGATTTCTGTTTCCAGTGCGGTCTTGGTATAGGCGCTTTGCAGAATAAATGTGTACGCAGCTATGGCCAGAATGATAGCCAGTCCCATAAGAACAAAGATCTTTCCTGATATTTTTTGTTTTACAAACCTTTTGTTTTTCTTCAAATGTATCCCTTCTTTTATTTTCTTCTCCATACAACTCCACCCTTTCAGAAATGCACACCTGAACATGGCTTTTCCAATATCTTGGTTATAATACTACGCGACATTTTCCGTTGCAACAGATTTTTTACATTTCTGCTTGCTGTCGATATACATTCATGATAACGATGGATATCATTAAACTTCTTCGTGGATGCCCACTCGTCGTCAAGCATATATACAATTTCATCCAATTTATTGCTCCTTCCGACAGCTATGTATTGGAAAAGGACAAAAAACACCGCCATGTTGTTTACACATAGCGATGTTCTTTTTAACATTCCTATTATTCAGTTGTTGTATCAATCAGCTTACTATTACGAAGGAACCCATTTAATACGGACTCAAATGCACCTAACTTCTGCACCTCATCTAACAAAAGATAATACATCCCCTTCTATCTGTGGCATTAACCAGTTAAGAAATTTGGAAGGATCTATTTTTCGGTCTTCTTTTTCGTTATCGAGAATAATAGGGTTTTCTCCTATTTTTACTAAATCCTGTGCTGTATCAAAAGCAAATTTAATAATATGATCTTCTGGTATATTTTCACTTTTCAAATGATTATAAAACAATGTATTTAACAGATACGATTTTCCACATCTTCGTATTCCGGTAATTACTTTAATAAATCCATTGTGTTTTCTAACAATAAGTCGCTCTAGGTATACATCTCTATTTATTTCCATCGCAACCTCCATTTAATATTTTTGCCGTATGCGGCACTTTTATTAAATTAACTCTTTCCAGTAATTTCCTCCGCCATTTCCTTCTTTTCGAACCTGTCGGAAATTCCGACAGATTGAAATTTCGTCTAATTCACCCTCCTCATAAATATGCTTAATATGTTCTACTACATTTGTTCGAGAAGTTTGGAATAATTCTGTCATCTGCTGTTCAACTGTTTTCGTATTTCCTTTTGTTCATCATCACTCAATGTATCCATAAAAATACAATACTCATTTGGATAACCATCAACAAATATCATTCCCGGCATTTCAATCTGTTCAGGATTGAGAATCCATAAAACCTCTTTACCATGAAAATCTTTTACATATCTTAATTTTTGCCCTTTATACTTCACTACCATTATAATATAACCTCTAACTAAAAAATCAGAATCTATAAATCTTCTATCAATATAGCTTCATTTATATCTTTTACTTTATTTACGGCGTGCTCAAATATTTAGTTTATATTAACATTCGTGCACGTGAAAGTGCAAAGAGCATTTTTACACCCTTGGCGCAAAACACAAAAAGTTACACCATTCCAGCGGACATAATTTCGAATAGTCGGATTGACAATCGATTATTTCTATGTTAACAACATCAACAACGAGAAACGAAGTTTACTACCGTACGGTCTATGACTCAAGCGGCCTACTCGTTTTTTTATTGTTACGATATCGTATAAATACCATTTTCCATCTGCATCACCGAAGTCCTGCATTCTCTGAAGGGATGATAATACATCCGCTGCGTTTCTTCCAAATCTGGAAAGCTTAAATACAAGGACATAAGACACTTCATCTTTTCCTGATTTGATATCGTCCATCATTTGATTAAAGGCAATTCTTCCCTCTATTAACTTACCGGATTTTCCTGCATCCTCATACTCACCAGCAATTTCATACTCATTATAATCACAAAAGGCTTTCATTTTTGTTTTCTGTGCATCTAGAGAATAGCCGTCTATCTGCATGGTTGTGGAAACGCGGGTATATAAATAAACTCTGATTTTTTCTTTCTTCAATTTACATATCACCTCCCGGAAGCGCCGAAACCGCTGACAAATTAATACTGGCTAATGTATCCATCTGCTTAATTGCCAAATTTCTAAGCAATACAAGTCTTTCTGATTGAGATTTTCCCTGTTCAATTAAAATTGCATTATAGCTCTCCATATTTGCCAATACCAATAACTGATTTAAATCTGCATCATCACGCACATTACCCTTTTTACTTGGATTGTTATTTTTCCATTGCTTTGCAGTTTGTCCAAATAAAGCAACATTTAAAAGATCTGCTTCACTGGCATATGTATAGGCAATCTGTTCCGGTGTTAGCTCTGGTGGAATCAAATTTTCCTTCACCGCATCCGTGTGAATATGGTAGTTCACCTTTGATAAAGCCCTGTTCAAGTTCCAGTCCAATGAAAATCGACT
>ENA-OPAO01000044-OPAO01000044.1-human-gut-metagenome-genome-assembly--contig:-NODE-44-length-114104-cov-10.153171_pt1 | contig 114104 bp, 97 predicted proteins | sample MGYA00241054_ERZ501424 | MGnify/ENA primary metagenome ERZ501424 (study PRJEB25962, sample SAMEA2042623) | human gut metagenome | biome: human gut; feature: human-associated habitat; material: faeces...
CCTTGTCCGCGGCTCCGAAGGAGCAGGACAAGGCGCCACACATGGTCGAGGACGTTCTGAAAACTAAGCCCGGTCCCCGCCGGACAGGTCAACTTACTCGCAGAGCAGCTTAGCGATCTGGACGGCGTTGGTTGCCGCGCCCTTACGGATTTGGTCGCCGCAGCACCAGAAGGTGATGCCGCGCGCAGCCTCGGGGTTCGAGATGTCGCGGCGTACGCGACCGACCCAAATCAGGTCCTGGTCGGAGGTGTCCATCGGCATGGGGAAGCGGTCGTGTGCATCCTCGGCGCCCATGTCGTCAACCAGCTTCACGCCCGGAGCGACAGCCAGCGCAGCGCGGGCCTCTTCCACCGTGATGTCGCGCTCAAACTCGAGCGTAATGCTCTCGGAGTGCGAGCGCAGCACGGGCACGCGTACGCAGGTGCAGTTCACGCGCAGCTCGGGCAGGTGCATGATCTTGCGGCCCTCGTTTTGCAGCTTCATCTCCTCGGAGGTAAAGCCCTCCTCCTTAACGCCACCGATCTGCGGAATCAGGTTGCTCGCCAACTGGGCGGCAAAAGCGCGCGGCTCGGGAATCTCTTCGCCACGGCCCAGGGCGGCCAGCTGGGCCTCAAGCTCGGCCATACCGGGAGCGCCAGCACCCGAAGCCGCCTGGTACGTCGAGACGATCATACGCTTCACGCCGGCGAGCTGGTGCAGCGGCCACGTGGGAACCAAGCCGATGATGGTCGCACAGTTGGGGTTGGCGATCAGGCCGTGGTGCCACTTGATGTCGTCGGCATTGATCTCGGGCACGACCAGTGGCACCTCGGGATCCATGCGGAAGGCGTGGCTGTTGTCGACCACGACCGCGCCGCGCTTGACGGCCTCGGGCAGCAGCTCCTTGGCGATATCGTCGCCGGCAGCGCCGAGTACGATGTCGCAGCCCTCAAAGGCCTCGGGGCAAGCCTCTTCGATCACGATCTGCTCGCCGCGGAACTCAACGGTCTTGCCCGCAGAACGCGCGCTCGCCAGCAGTTTGAGCTTGCCAACCGGAAACTCCTGCTCATTGAGGCACTCGAGCATCTGGGTGCCCACGGCTCCCGTCGCGCCCAAAATAGCAACCGTGTACTGTTTCATGCTTCCCCCTTTTAAGGTTGTGGCTTTTGCCCGCACACCGAGCAGGCCGATAATTGTTGCCAGTGTATACAAGAACGGGGCGGGCACGAAACCCGCCCCGCCGAAACGAAACCGAAACGAAACGCCCCGCAGTTGATTTTTGGCACTTATCCCAAAAATCCACCGAGATAGCAGCTACTTGTGGAGCGCGGCCAGAGCGGGATCGACCGGCTCGGGAGCCTCCAAGTCGGAGACCTTCACAATACCGTTTTCGTCGGAGAAGGCACGGTAAATGGTCTGAATCGCCAGGTCGAAGTCCTTCTCCTCGACACCGATAATGATGTTGATCTCGTCGCAGCTCTGCGAAATCATGCGCACGCTCACGCCGGCCTGGCCGAGCATGCCAAACAGATGGCCCGAGATGCCTGCACGGCCGCGCAGGTTACGACCGACGGTCGCGATAAGCGCCAGACCCTCAACGACCTCGATCTCAAGCGGCTCGACCTCCTGCTGAATGTCGCCCACAAGCGAATACAGCGAGTCGTGCACGTCCCGCTCCTGCACCACGGCGCCAAAGCGGTCGACACCGGTGGGCATGTGCTCGACGGAAACGTCATAGCGTTCGAAGACCGAAAGCGCACGGCGCATAAAGCCAACGCGGGGCTTGGTGCGGTCGCGGGCCACGTTGATGGCGACAAAACCGCGCTTGCCGGTCACGCCGGTAATAATGGGCTCTGCCTCGCCCTCGTCAGCCGTCTCGCTAATGATGGTGCCGGGGTCCTGCGGCGCATTGGTGTTCTTGATGACTAGCGGAATCCCCGCCTCGCGTACGGGGAACACGGCCTCCTCGTGCAGGACGCTTGCACCCATGTACGAAAGCTCGCGCAGCTCCTCGTAGGTAACGCGGGCGATGGGCTGAGCCTCGGGCACGATGCGCGGATCGGCAGAATAGAAGCCCGAGACGTCGGTCCAGTTCTCGTACAGATCAGCGCCCAGGCACTTGGCCAGAATCGAGCCGGAAATATCGCCGCCGCCACGGTCGAGCAGCTTGATCTGGCCCTCACGCGTCGCGCCGTAGAAACCGGGCATAACAAAGCCGCCCTGCTGACCGTACTCTTGCACCAGCTCGGAGGTGCGATTCATGCTGAGCTTACCGTCGTGATGGAACGCCACAACCGTCGCGGCGTCCAGGAACGGCAGGCCCAGGTACTCGGCCATCAGGCGAGCGGTAAAGTACTCGCCGCGGCTCACGAGCTCCTCGGTAGAGTAGCCGCCCGAGCGGGCGCGCTCGGCAAAGGCCGCGAACTCCTCGCGGATGGGATAGGTGAGCTCCAGCTCGTCAGCGATATCAAAATAGCGCTGGCCAATGTCCTCGAGCAGCTCCTCGCACGACACGTGATACTTAACGTGCGCGTTAACCAGGTAGAGCAGGTCGGTCACCTTGGTGTCGCCCTTAAAGCGGCGACCGCAGGCGGAAACCACCACAAAACGGCGGGCAGGGTCGGCATCGACGATGGCCTTGATCTTCTTGAAGTGTTCGGCATCGGCGACCGACGAGCCGCCAAACTTGGCAATCTTAATCATGGGCTGGAGGTTACCTTTCTAAAAAGCCTCTGCGAACCTATTTTGCGCGCTCTGATACCATGGTTTCACCGATTGGGACCAAGGCATCCGAGGAGCAGTGTTATATGGGAACTTATCATAGTACACGAGGACGCACTTTATCGTGCTCAAGTAAGGTGGCAATCCGTACCGGCATCGCTCCCGACGGGGGTTTGTTTGTCTCGGACGAGCTCGGCACCCAGCAGGTCGATATCAGCTCGCTTGCAGATAAATCGTACTTTGAAATCGCTCAAGATGTGTTGGGAATGTTACTGAATGATTACACGGCCGAAGAAATTTCGGCGTGTGTCGACGAGGCATACCGCGGCACGTTCGCGAGTGAAGAGGTTACGCCGCTCGTCAAACTCGACGCTGCGCCGGGCGCTGACGCCCCTCAGACCTATGTGATGGAGCTCTTTGGCGGCCCCACAAGCGCCTTCAAGGACGTTGCCCTGCAGATGCTCCCCCGTCTGATGGCCCGCACTTCCGCCAAGGACGGCGGCGCCGAGCGCATCATGATCGTCACCGCCACGTCGGGCGACACCGGCAAGGCCGCACTCGCCGGTTTTGCCGACGCGCCGGGCACGGGCATCACCGTCTTTTATCCCGAGGGCAAAGTCAGCCGCGTGCAGAATCTGCAGATGTCCACGCAGGAGGGCGATAACGTCGCCGTCTGCGGCATCCGCGGCAACTTTGACGACGCCCAGAGCGCCGTCAAGCGCATCTTTGCCGATAAGGAGCTTGCCGAGTACCTGGAGGCTGCCGGCACGGTGCTTTCGAGCGCCAACTCCATCAATGTCGGTCGCCTGGTACCGCAGGTCGTCTACTACTTTGCCGCCTATGCGCAGCTGTTGCGCGCCGGCGCCATCGAGGCCGGCGACGCCGTGGAGTTCTGCGTACCGACCGGCAACTTTGGCGATATCTTGGCCGGCTACTACGCCAAGCGCATGGGTCTGCCCGTCGCCAAGCTCGTCGTGGCGAGCGACAAGAACAACGTGCTTGCCGACTTCCTGACCACCGGCGTTTACGACCGTAACCGCCCGTTCTTCACGACCATCTCGCCGTCGATGGACATCCTTATTAGCTCCAACCTCGAGCGCATGCTCTACTTCCTGTCCGATGGCGACTGCGAACTCGTTGCCGGCCTTATGGAGCAGCTGGCACAGACTGGTCGCTACGAGGTTCCCGCCGACCTGCTGGCAAAGATTCAGAGCGTCTTTGGCTGCGGTTGGGCCAGCGAGGACGAGGTCCGCGCTGCCATCAAGAGTTGCTGGGATGCGAACGGCTACGTGATCGACCCGCACACCGCCTGCGGCTATCACGTCTTTGAGCAGGTCGTTCCCGCCGAGGGTGCCAAGGCCCGCGTGCTGCTTTCGACCGCCAGCCCCTACAAGTTCCCGCGCGCCTGCTGCGACGCCCTGGGCCTCGACGTTCCCGAAGATGATTTTGAGGCTATGCGTGTGCTCGAGCAGGCCACCAACACGGTCGCCCCGACCCAGCTCGCCGAACTCGAATCCAAGCCCGTCCGCTTCGAAGACGTCTGCGACGTCGATGAGATGGCAAGCTACGTCGAGTCTGCAGCAAAACGAATGAGCACCAACTAGATCCCTTATTAAGCGCCGGCGAAAGCCGGCGCACCTTCTAATTATTTAGCTTTCGGGATGATGACGAGCGTGCGAGCGGGTCTGGCCGTTTAGTTCGTCGCGAGTTCCGCACGAGCCGGAAAGCACTTAATGTGCTTTCCGAGCGAGCCAGGACTGCCCGAGCAGCGAACTAAACGGCCAGACCCGCCCAGGAGGACTCACATGATCAAAATCACCGTCCCAGCAACCAGCGCCAACCTAGGCATCGGCTACGACACCCTCGGCATGGCCGTTAGCCTCTACTCGCACTTCACCTTCGAGCGCGCCGACAAGCTCACCATCACGGGCTGCCCCGAGGAGTTCCAAAACGAGAATAACCTGGTCTATGTGAGCTTTGTCGATGCTCTGGCCGCGTGGGGCGAGCCGGCTTTTCCCGTTGCTATCGACATTCAGACCGACGTGCCCGTCGCCCGTGGCCTGGGTTCCAGCTCCACCTGCGTCGTCGCCGGCATTATGGCCGCCGCCGCACTGACAGGCCACACCGTCGACCGCGCTGAGCTCGTCCGCATTGCCACCGAGGTCGAGGGCCATCCCGATAACGTCGCCCCTGCTATCCTGGGCGGCGCCGTCTGCTCCTTTACGCCGACCGATTCGCTCCCCCAGTGCCTGCGCTACGAGGTGAGCGATCGCTTGCGTTTTATTACCGTGATTCCGCCCTACGAGGTGCATACGAGCGAAGCGCGCAAGGTTGTGCCGCAGGAGATTCCACTCTCCACCGCCGTATGGCAAATGGGCCGCATCGCCGGCATGACGCGCGGCCTGGAAACCGGCGACCTTGACCTGATTGCTGCCGCCAACGACGACCGCATCCAGGAGCCCTATCGCCGCCGCCTCATCCCCGACTACAACGCCGTGCGCGACACCTGCCTTAACGGAGGCGCTAAGACCATCTGGATCAGCGGTTCGGGCTCGACCCTCATGGCCGTGACTGACGACACCATCGTGGCGAAGTTCCTGCAGGTCAAGCTGCGCGAGCAGTTCCCCAAGTGTGACACGCACATTCTGACGTGCGACACCGAGGGCGCTCAAATCGAGTACCTGTAGACATCCTCCCCATATACCTGTCCGGGACGGTCGGGATGTTCCCTCAAAATCGTCCTCGCGCATGAAGGCCCCTTGTCCTGCTCCTACGGAGCGACGGACAAGGGGCCTTCGCGCTGCGGAATGATTTTGAGGGAACATCCCGACCGTCCCTGCGCCTACCTTGCTGAGGACGTCTACAGGGACCCACGCTTTGAAGGGGCGCCGAGCTGATAGTTGATTTTTATTGGCAGGGGCTCTTGCTGGTAAGGAGCACTTGCTAGAGGCAGGCCTCGGCGATGCGCTTTTTTAGTTCATCGATGCCGATACCGGTCTGGGAGCTTGTGATGATCACGTTCTCGGCCGGAACGTTGAGCTGTTTTTTGATGGCTGCTGCCTGGCGGGCCTGCTGGGTGCGGCTGATCTTGTCGGCTTTGGTGAGGCAGACGATAAAGTTGAACTCGTTGCCCTGCAGGTAGTCGATCATGTCATGGTCGAGTTTACTGGGGTCGTGGCGAATGTCCACCAGCGACACAACCAGGTTAAAGCTGCGCTCTGAGTCGAAGAAGTCGCCGATAAGCTCGGCCCAGCGGTCGCGCTCGGCCTTGGAACGACGGGCGAAACCGTAGCCCGGCAGGTCCACAAAGTGCACGTCGTCGGCCTCGAAGAAATTGATGTTGCTCGTCTTGCCCGGCGTGCTCGAAACCTTGACCAGGTTCTTGCGGCCAAAGAGTTTGTTCATGATAGACGACTTGCCCACATTGGAGCGGCCCACAAAGCTCACCTCGGGACAGGTGGACTCGGGGATCTGCGAAACCTTGCCGTAGCTGGCAACAAACTTGGCAAGCTGATAGTTAATGGAATCGGCCATGGATACTCCTCGGTCGTAGATTTTTACAAAACGGGTGTGCTATTGCGCGGCGGCGATACGACGAACGATGTCAAGCGTGATGCCGCTCGCGGTGCGAGCGTACTCATCCAGATCGAACTCGCGCTCGCAAAACGCGTCATATGCCTCGTCACAATTATCGCTGATAGCGCGCAGCACCAGGCAATCGACACCATTCTTGGCCGCGATGTGCGCAATTGCCGCGCCCTCCATCTCGACGCAATCGGCATGCGTGGCCTCAATCGCAGCGTTACGCATGGCGTCACCCGTAACAAAGCGGTCACCCGTGGCGATAGTGCCACACAGGAACTGCTTGGGGTCCTTCTCCGCAGAATTCTCATCCGCCGAGGCATCCACAAATCCATGCTCGGCAAGCACGGCGGCGGCAACATCAGCCAACGCCGGCGTCGAGACAAACTCCTCGAGTCCCGGCGCCGACTCGGCGATGAGCGCCGTGTCAGTATCGAGATAGCGCAGGCACTTGCCTATAACCACGTCGTTAATATGGAGCTTAGGGTTTAGGCCACCCGCAATGCCCGAAAACACAACGGCCTGCGGGGCATATTTGCTGATGAGATGCTGCGTTGCCGCCGCGGCGTTTACGGTTCCCATGCCAGCGGTCGTAGCAACAACGGACAAACCGTCGAGCTCGCCGTTGACAACGGTCAAGCCCGCCTCTTGTGCCACACGAGCGCCGTTCAGTTCTTCTTTAATCTGCGCAACCTCTTTTTCGAGTGCACCGATGATTGCGATGGTAGGCATACCATCCCCCAAACCCGTGAAAACTGCTATCCACGGTATGGTACCAGCATTTTGACTCAACCGCGCAATACGAAGTCGCTAGACCACCGCAGCGCGGGTATCGTAGAGGAGCAAAAGACTTGCTAGCCGATGGCGTTTTTTAGCTCCGCGCGGCGCTTTTTCATGCCGGTCATAACGGCATTACGCAACTCGGGCATGCGCGCGGTATCCATCTGGGGCACGCCCTCGAGCTTATAGGGAATGCCCAGTTGCTCGTACTTGACGACACCCATCGTGTGATACGGCAGCATTTCCAGGCCCACCACGTTGTGCCATGGAGCGATGAGGCGACCGAGCTTCTCGCACTCCTCCACCGTGTCGGTAATGCCCGGCACCACCACGTGGCGGATAACGACCTTGATCTTGCGACGTGCAAGCTCATCGCCAAACGCCAGAATGCGTGCGGGATCGCACCCAGTCAGCTTTTTATGCTCGACCGGGTCGGCATGCTTAATATCGAGCAGTACCATGTCGGTCTCGTTGAGCACGGCATCGAACTTCTCGGGATGCGCGGGATCGAACGCATAGCCGCAGCTATCCAAGCAGGTGTGCACACGACCATCGTGGTTATTGTGCATGGCGTGGAACAGGTCGGCCAAAAACTCAGGCTGCAGGAGCGGCTCGCCGCCGGACACCGTAATACCACCGCTGCGGTAAAACTCATGGTTACTCTGGAACTCGTCCATAAGGTGCTCGACGGTCACCATCGTGCCGCCGTTAACCGACCAGGTATCGGGGTTGTGGCAATACGCACAGCGCATGGGGCAGCCTTGGACAAACACTACGAAGCGGATGCCGGGTCCGTCGACCGTCCCCATCGTCTCGATTGAATGCACGCGGCCAAGGGCAAACGCAGAGTCCTCGGGACGAGCGTCCACACCCTCAAGCGTCATTTCTGCCATTCGCGCTACCTTGCCTCTCCTTGGATGCAACCAATTAAAATGCCAGAGCCATTCTAGCCCATGTGCTTGCGTTTAAACGTCTCGGGCTAGAATGGCACGTTTTAATCTATCCCCCATCACCATGGCTGGGGTCTACGTCGAGATGTCAGGCTGAAGAACGCTCGCCTGCGGCCTTTACGCTTTAAGCGTGAGCACCGCACCGAAGGCGGTCGGGCCGCAGTGGCTCGAGATGACGCCGCCGACCTGAGTCCAGGTAATGTCCTTAAAGCCAGGTCGTGCGCATAGACTTCCATGTCGTCGCGCAGCTCCTGGGAAAGGCCTACCGAATACGCCAGGCCAATGTGCGAGTAGTCGATCTCGCCCTTCGCAACCATGTGGTCAATAAAGGCGCGGGCGCACTTGAGCATAGAGCCGCGGAACTTCTTGGTCGCCACGAACTTGCCGCCCGTCACCTCAATGCAGGGCTTAATCTTGAGCAGATGTGCGCCAAGGAATGCGACGTTGGACAAGCGACCGCCCGCCTTAAGGAAGGCAAGATCGGTAGGAACAAAGCCCAGCAGCACGCGGTCCATGACGGAGTTCGCGAAGGCGAAGATCTCGTCGACGGTGGCATCGGGGTGAGCCTCGATGTATTTGGCGGTCTCGACGACAACAAGCGACTGGCCCACCGAGACAAAACGCGTGTCCATGGAGTAGACGTAGTCGCGACCCTTGGCGGCGATCTTCGATGATTGATGCGAGCAGGTCGTGGCCTCGGAATATGCAAGATGCAGAATGGTCGCGTCGGGTTGCTCGGCATGGATGCGGTCGTACACATGCGCAAAATCTGCCGGCGCACAGCCGCTGGTCTTGGGCATCACGCCAAACTCGTTGCAGCGCGAATAAATCTCGAGCGGATCGATCGAGCCGTCCTCGACGGTCTCGTCACCAATCGTGACATGCATAGGCACGCGCACGATGCCGTAGCGCTCGCAGAGCTCTGGCGTCACATCCGAACCAGATTCAACCACGATTATGTACTTGCCCATTATTATCACGACCCATCTCGACGTTGGCTTTTTAATATGTGACACACGCCCGCCGTCCTGCTACAGAACGACCCCCAAGCGCCAAAGAGACGCCGCCCTTTGCACATAACAAAGGACAGCGTCTCCCTGGAAAACTCCGTGCTTATCTGAGATTCTACACGGTTTATTAAGGAGTGTTACTTATTCCGCAAACGGTCACTATATGCGGTAAGCGGTAGTTGGCCGCGACAACTGCGACACATTCCGTCCAGCAAATCCAATCGTGCTCCACGCACGGTTAATGCACGAGGCGGTAGAAATTCATCGATGCCGCACCCTCGGCGTGCAGCTCCATCGCCGGAACCGCCGGCGAATAGGTACGGCTCGTAAGTGCCGCCTCGCCGCCATTTGCAAAAATCTCGACCATCGTAGTGTCCGAAAGCGCGCGTAGGTCGCGAAGCTCGCCGAGCTCAATCGACCTCTGGTCGCGCCCATAGCCTTCGTCACCCATATCGAGGGTAAGCATCCCGTCCGTATAACGCACAAAGACACCCTTGCGGATTTCGAGCTCGATCACCTGGGTGCCCTCACAGGAAACCACAAGATCAAACAGGCGGCCCGGCTCCTCAACGGTTTCACCGCCTGTCGCGCGAACGCAGTCGCCGCGCATCCTCTCAATCTCGTGCGCCGGCTGCTGGCAGAGCTTACCATCGCGCATGCTCAGCTCTCGCGGCACCGTCAACGCGCACTGCCACCCGCGCGCCACCGTCGGGTTTTCTGCCGTCGCATCGGGGCAACCCGACCATCCGATCATCAAACGCCGGCCTGCAGCATCCTCAAAGGACTGCGGAGCATAGAAATCAAAACCGGCATCGACCATCGGGGGCATGCCCTGCCCGACGATTTTAAAGCTCGGCGCCTCCCAATCGGCCTCGATGGGGAACCACACGCACTGATGCGGATTGCGGTAACGCCAACCATCGGCAGGCACACCCTGCGGGCAGCAAACGAGAATAAGCTCGCCATCAAGCTCAAACAGATCAGGGCACTCCCACATAAAGCCAAACTTCTCGCCCAGCTCAATGCGCGTCGCATAGCTCCAGACCCCTAAATCACGCGAAGTATAGACAAGCACGCAGCCACGGTCGTCTTTCGTACGAGCGCCCAGAACCATGTAGTAGATACCATCGTGCTCAAGGATCTTGGGGTCGCGCACGTGTGTACCGATATCGTCGGGGTAATCGACTGGTCCAACAGCCATGCGCTTCTCGCCCAATTCGTCGGGATTCTCGGCAACCATATGAATCTGGTTTTGCTCACGGCCCGTCAACACGTAGTCGTAATCATCGCGGTCAAAATGCTTGACGTTGCCGGTATAGAAGTAGTGAATCTTGCCATCACGTACAAAGGCAGAACCAGAATACGCTCCGCTCGAATCCAAATCGGAATCGGGGAACAGCACGGGGCCGTGATTCTCGTACGTCACAAAATCCTTTGTCGTCAGATGGTTCCAAAGCACTGGACCGCCATGCGCAGCATCGAACGGATCGTATTGATGATAGATGTGATACGTATCACCAATCTGAACCAAACCGTTGGGGTCGTTGAGCCAGCCAAGCTCAGGCTCCACATGGAACAGAAGCCTATCGGGGTCGGACGCGATGCGAGCCGCCGTCTCATCCTGTCCGACACGCCACTGCTCATAGTCCGCGCGTGTCACCTTGTTTTTTTGATTTAACATCGCCGTTGACTTTCTCGTCTATGGGGAAGGACGCTCGACTCACACGAGTCGAACGCCCTTCCTCAAATGGACTTATCCTCAGATTACACTGAACGGCTCAACTAGAAGCTAACGTCGAAGCCAGCGCCAGCGCCCTCTTCATCGGTGGTCGGCACGCCCTTTGCCTTGTTGTAGGCAAAGATCAAGACGATCGGCACGATAAAGGCGATGAGATTGCCAGCCACATACCACACGAGGGTCTCGGGCGTGACGATGAGCAGGCCAAGCACGCCGGTCAGACCCTGACCGATAGCGCGCACCTCAAAGAGCTTGACGAAGGCACCGCCGCAGCCTGCACCGATGCATGCGCAGATGAACGGAATGATCGAATAGCGCATGTTTGCAGCAAAGATAGCGGGCTCGGAGATTCCGACCAGCGTCGGGATAAAGGACGACATGCAGATGTTGCGCTCTTTGGAGTGCTTCTTGTGAATGAGGTACATACCGATGGCGCCGCCGCCCTGGGCGATGATGGAAACCGACCAGATGGCCTGGATGTAGTTGAAGCCAGTCGTGGCAACAAGGTTTGCCTCGATACCCTGGATGAACTGATGCGTACCGGTAACGACGAGCGGCTGCAGGAACGCGGCGAAGACAAAGGCACCAAAGACGCCCATCCTGTTGTACAGGATATCGATTACGCCGGCGAGGACGTCACCGATCAGGTTGCCGAGCGGGCCGAACACGGTGAACAGGGCGACGTTAGCAAGAATCAGGGTAACGGTCGGGACAAAGACGAACGAAACGACCTCGGGGATGTACTTCTGGGCAATCTTTTCGACCTTGGCCATAAACCAGGCAGTCAGGATTGCAGGGAATACGCCGCCCTGGAAAGCAACCATGGGAATGGATAGCGGACCAAAGTTCCAATACTCAGCACCCGTCGGGTCCATAACGAACGTGTTGCGGTTCATAAGGCTCGGGTGAACCATGACGATACCGACGAGGATGCCCAGGATCGGGTTACCGCCAAAACGCTTGACCGCGCTGTACATAACCAGGACAGGCAGGTAGTCGAACGTGGTGGCGATAATGGCAAAGAAGCTTGCGAGGTTCTTGAGGAACTCGCTGTGATCGGCGAGGCTGCCTTCCATGCCAAAGAGGCCGTTGGCAACGATCAGCGACTTAAGGCCGATGATGATTGCAGCGCCGACGAAGGCGGGAATGATGGGGATAAAGATGTCCGAGAATACCTTGAGGACCGAGAAGAACTTGCCCTTCTTGTCCGCCTCAGCGCCCTTGACCTCGGAAGCACTGATCTCCTTAACGCCCGTCAGAGCCATAAACTCATCGTAAACCTTGTTGACGGTACCGGTACCGAAGATGATCATGAGCTGGCCGCTGTTGTACAGCACGCCCTTGACGCCATCGATGTTCTCGAGCTCGGCCTTGTTGTATTTGCTCGTATCCTTGAGCACCAGACGCAGACGGGTCACGCAATGCGTGGCGCCCTCGATGTTCTCCAGTCCGCCGACGTTGTCGACGACTTGCTGGGACACTGCCTTGTAGTCCATGTTCCTCTCCATTCCTTTTCTAAATCATAAAACGGTTCGTTGCCGCTACAGAGACGCGATCGTTGCGTTTGCGCACTTGAGCGCACCGTCGGTGACGGTAAGCGCCACACCCTGGCCCTGCTTGTTGCAGAAGCGAGCGTTGAGCGCAACATCATCGACAAAGACGGTCGCGATGTCGTCGTCGACGACCAGACGCACATGGTGAGTGCCCTCGCCCTTAAAGAACAACGGACGCTCGAGGCCCATGTTATTGACCTGGAACCACGGGTACTGGGGAGCCGGCGTGAACTCGAGCTTGCCCTCGCGCAGGTTGGCGCGGAACTCATAGGCAAGACCGGTCTCGGCGTCCTCGGCGAACTTGACCGAGAAGCCGGCAGCGTTACCGCCGAGCTCAATGTCGGCATCGAGCAAGTAGGTGGAGCCGGCATCCGCGGCGAGCACCTGCTCGACCTTGCCCGACTCGCAGGAAAGCTCAAAGGTCTCGACTGCCTTAGCCTCGCCAAAGGCGCCAAGCATGCTGTCGGGGAGCTTGGTGCCGAGCGTTCCGTCGGCACGCTGAACGATCTCGAGGGGCATAAAGGTGCCACCCCATAGGTAAGAGCTGGGGTCGCCGCCCTCGTCACGCGTAGGAACCCAACCAAAGAGAACGCGACGCTCGCCATCGAATGCGGTGCGAGCGGCGTAGTACGCGCGGCCGTCGAAGGAGTCGTCAGCGGGGGTAATCCAAGGACCGTTGATGGACTTGGACATGCGGTAACGGGTCTTGTTGCCGTCGCTGTACTCGGAAAAGACGAGATACCACCAGTCGCCCATCTTAAAGAGATCAGGCATCTCAAACATGGTGTACAGGCCCGGGTTCCACCAGTCGCCCTGGAACTCCCAGTTGGTCAGATCCTTGGAGGTGAACTTGACCAGGCGGCCGGTCATCAGACGCTTGTCCTCGCCCACACGCGTGCCGAGGATGAGCATGTACTCTTCGTTCTCCTCATCCCAAAGCACAAAGGGATCGCGCCAGTTGCGGTCATCGTAACCCTCCTGGGGCGGAAGCAGCGTCTCGGCGATGTTCTTCTCCCACTTGACGGCGTCGTCGCTCGTTGCATGAAGAAGAACCTGCTTCATCAAACGTGCGCGGACCTTATCGCGATTGCAACCAGTGTAGAGCGCATGGTACTTGTCGCCCACCTTAAACACCGTGCCGGCATAAATGTACTGGTCGACTTCCTCGTCGCCGCCGCGCTCAAGGCTCTCGCCAAAGTCCTTGTAGTTGACGAAATCCTTGGTCGTAGCGAGTGCCCAGCCAAACGGCTCTCCGAAAGGTTCGGGGTTACGCGTGTCACGCTGATGATAGAGATAGAACGTGCCGTCCTCGCCGTACGGCATGATATCGCCTACCCAAATTCCCTCAGGCTGGTAATACACCTTGTGCATCCGAGACTTCCTTTCCACGACATACTAACTCGGTACAATGGCAAGATATGTCAATCGTTTTCATATGTCAAACGTTTTCACACCAATACGTCTTTTCGCAGTTCCAGTCGTCGGCAAACGGTTGACATATGCCGGTGAACGGTCATCAGAGGCGTTTGAGGAATTCTTTTGGCACGGGATGAACTATGCGGTTTTGCCCTCAATGAGTTCAACGGGGAGCTTGATATTCGATTCGGGATTATCGCCGTTAATAAGAGCGATGATGGATTGCGCCGCGAGCTCTCCGATGCGATCGATATCTTGACGTACGGTTGTTAAGTCAGGCATAAACGTCATAGTTCGGCGGGCACCATCCGCGCCCACGACCTTAATATCGTCTGGAGCGCTCAAGCCGCGCTGCTTCATCACGTTGAGACAGATGGCCGCCATCGTATCGTCTCCCGCAAAGATGCCGTCAATATCGGGGTTCTCATCGAGGATCTTCGCAACGACCGCGCCCTTTTCGTCGTCGGGCTTAACGAACTCAACCTCACGGACAAGCGCGGACAAACCGGCCTGCTCAACAACATCGAGGTAGGCATCGGTACGCTTATTGGCAGGCATGCGCATGCGGCTATTGCTGCGCAGGCACAGGATACGCCTGCAGCCATCATCAATCAGACGGCGCGTGGCGAGCTCGCCAATGCCATAGCTGTCACTTGCAATCTGGACAGAGCCCTCGCCAAGATCGCAGTCGATGCCAACCAGGCTCAAGCCCATCTCGGCATATGCCTCGGCACCGATATTGAGGGAGTTGACGATGACGCCGTCGACCATATTGCGGCGGAGCATGTCAATATAGGAACGCTCAAGATCGGGTCGATTGGCGCTGTTGCACAGCAACATCTTAAAGCCGTTTTCCGCCAACGTGCGCTCGACCGCCTGCACAACCTGAGCATGGAACGGGCTGCTCACAAAGGGAACGATCATGCCGATAAGGTTCAGGCGACCGTTGAGCATGGCACGGGCGATATCGTTGGGCGTATAGTTGATGCGCTCCATCGCGGCATGGACCTTATCGCGGGTTTCTTGGCTAATATAGCCGCGATTATTAAGCACGCGAGATACCGTAGTGGGCGAAACCCCCGCCACCGCTGCAACTTCCTTGATGCCAGGCTTAGCAGAATCCTTAGAACGAGCGCCCTCGCGAGCCATAGCACCCTCCTCCATCAACATGTCATACGTTTACATACGAACAAAGCATACCCCAACAACAGCGGGAAGACGGTAACAGTACAAGTAAGTAAACGACTCATCCAAATAATTAGGAGAGTTTCGCCTAAAGGGTGACTACACAGGACCCCGCCGGGGCTGCTTGGGCTATCTCCCAAAATATTCCGCAGGACGCAAGAAGCCCTCGCCGCACGAAGTGCGCAGCGAGGGTTTCTTGCATGTCCGAGGACGTTTTGGAAGGTAACCCAAACAGCCCCGGCGATCCTGCGGGAGTTGAGTCCCTTTAGAACTTGTCGTGGAAGGTACGCGAAATGACCTCGTCTTGCTGCTCCTTGGTGAGCGTGTGGAAGTTCACGGCATAGCCGGAAACGCGGATGGTCAGCTGCGGGTACTTCTCGGGGTGAGCCTGAGCGTCGAGCAGCGTCTCACGGTTGAAGACGTTGATGTTCAGGTGGTGGCCACCCTTCTCGGCGTAAGCGTCGAGCATGTGGACCAGGTTATCGGCCTGAGTCTCGGAAACTTCAGAAACCTTCATAATGTGTCTCCTTCGATTAATAGGCGCCGGCCGAAACCGGCGCACTAATCAGTAATCGTTATTGTTAGTATAGCACTAACAATAGTTACTCGCCCAGCTGATCAAGGTCGATATCGCCAAAGAACACCTGGTCCTCCTTGCCGAGCGCACTCGGGATGATGGAGAAGGTGTTGGAGATGCCGTCCTGAGCATCGCGGAACGGGAGCTTGGAAACCGAAGACAGCGAAGCGATGGCGCCGTGGCTATCGCGCTTGTGCATGGGGTTAGCACCCGGGGCGAAGGGCTGGCCAGCCTTGCGGCCATCAGGCGTAGAACCGGTCTTCTTGCCGTACACGACGTTGGAGGTGATGGTCAGAACCGAGGTCGTGGGCACGGAGTTGCGGTAGGTGTCGTTCATGCGGATGTACTCCATGAACTGGTGCACAACGTCGTGAGCGATCTGGTCGACGCGGTCGTCGTCGTTACCGTACTTGGGGAACTCGCCCTCGGTCTCGAAGTCGACGATGATGCCGTTCTCATCACGGACGGGGTGGACCTTGGCGTACTTGATGGCGGACAGGGAGTCAGCCACGACGGAAAGGCCAGCGATGCCCGTAGCGAACCAGCGATGCACGTGCTTGTCGTGCAGAGCCATCTGAATGCGCTCGTAGCAATACTTGTCGTGCATGTAGTGAATGATGTTCAGCGAGTTGACGTACACGCCAGCAAGCCACTTCATCATGTCGTTGTACTTGGCCACAACGTCGTCGTAATCGAGCGTGTCGCCCTCGACGGCGCGGTACTTGGGACCGACCTGCTTCTTGGAGACCTCGTCAACACCGCCGTTGAGTGCATACAGCAGGCACTTGGCCAGGTTGGCACGGGCGCCGAAGAACTGCATCTCCTTGCCAATGCGCATGGAGGACACGCAGCAGGCGATGCCGTAGTCGTCGCCGTGGTAAACGCGCATGAGGTCGTCGTTCTCGTACTGGATCGAGGAGCTGGCGACAGAAGTCTTGGCGCAGAACTTCTTGAAGTTCTCGGGCAGACGGGTCGACCACAGAACGGTCATGTTGGGCTCGGGGCTGGTGCCCATGTTCTCGAGCGTGTGCAGGTAGCGGTAGCTCATCTTGGTAACGAGCGTACGGCCGTCAACACCCATGCCGCCGATGGACTCGGTGACCCACTGCGGATCGCCGGTGAACAGGGCCTGGTACTCGGGGGTACGGGCAAACTTGACCATGCGGAGCTTCATGATGAAGTGATCCACGAACTCCTGAATCTGCTCCTCGGTGAAGGTACCGTTGGCAAGGTCGCGCTCAGCGTAGATGTCGATGAACGTAGAGGTACGGCCGATGGACATAGCGGCGCCGTTCTGCTCCTTGACGGCAGCGAGGTAGGCGAAGTACATCCACTGGATGGCCTCCTGCGTGTTGGTAGCAGGGTTGGAAATATCGAAACCATAGGTCTCGGCCATCATCTTGAGCTCGCCGAGGGCGCGGATCTGCTCCTGCAGCTCCTCGCGATCGCGGATGTTGTCGGCGGTCATGACCGTCGGGGTGGAAGCCTTCTGGGCCTCCTTGTCCTTGATCAGGTAGTCGACGCCGTACAGGGCTACACGACGGTAGTCGCCGATGATGCGGCCGCGGCCATAGCCATCGGGCAGACCGGTGATAATGTGAGCCGAGCGGCAAGCACGCATCTCGGGGGTGTAGACATCGAAGACGCCAGCGTTGTGGGTCTTGCGCTCGAAGGTGTAGCGCTCGACAACGTTCTCGTCGACCTTATAGCCGTGCTGGCTGGCAGCCTGGCAAGCGATGCGGATACCGCCGTTGACGTGCAGCGCGCGCTTGAGCGGCTTGTCGGTCTGGAGACCGACGATGGTCTCCTTGTCGCGATGGGCGTTATCGATGTAGCCAGCGGGGTGGCTCACGATACCCGTGACGGTCTTGGTGTCCATATCGAGGACACCGCCCTGCTCGCGCTCCTTAAGCAGCAGGTCGAGAACCTCGCCCCACAGCTCCTTGGTACGCTCGGTCGGGCCGGCGAGGAACGACTCGTCGCCCTCGTAGGGGGTGTAGTTCTTCTGGATGAAGTCTCGGACGTCAACCTCTCCCGTCCAAATGCCTTCCTTGAAGCCTTCCCATGCCTCCTGCATTGTGTAACCACGCTCCTAGTTACGTATAATGCGGCGCTCTCTCACACCGCTGCTTATTGAATTCTTGAATTATCGGCTTGCACTACCGGCTTCTTCCGTTCTTCACCACACGTTGGTGCAGAGAAAAACGTTTGTCCACCTTGGAACTACAACCCAAAACCCAAGATTTCACCCGTCTGAGAAGGATAACATAGCGACCCTCTCCATCTGGGCTGTTATATGTTTCTTTTTTTATATCATAAGGGCGTTTTTTACAAACCCGCAGGAAATGCGAGCGCGAACAACTACCGTTCACCGATTTGTATGGTATTTTTCCTTGCCTTTGTACGACGTTCGCTCTAGCTGTTATGCCAGCTTTAGCAGGGTAAAGTGTCCCAGAGACCCTACAGAAACTGCAGGGCGGCCACGGGATCCCCCGTGGCCGCCCTGTGGCGTAGCTAGTTTTTAGCTTTGATTGCCGCTTGGCATTAGGCGGCTGCAGCGGCCTTGTCGGTCGTTGCCTTGCTGTTGCCCTGGCCCTCAAAATGCTTGTAGCACCAGCTGGTGACCAGCGGGGTCAAAATAGCCGTCACGATTGCGCAGGCAGCAACCTGTGCCGTAGCCGTCGCGAGCACGGCGCCACCGTACATGGCCCCGTTGACGCTTGCCATGGCAGCAGGCGTGGCCACATTGGCTCCGGCGCAGCTCGAAATGGCCGCACCTGCGACACCCGTACCGCCCGTGAGTTTATCGACCGCGATAACGGGGATAGCAAAGACCACCGAGCAGATCACGCCGAGCAGAATACCGGGAAGACCGCCATTAATGAGCTGGCCAAAGGTCATGGTCGAGCCCATGGCAAAGAAGACGAGCACGATGATGGCGGAAAGTGCCGGTGCCATCATCTTCTTAAAGCTCGGGAAGAGGTTACCCAGGATAATGCCGACGACGATCGGCAGGATGGCGCCCACGAGCGACCAGCCGATCGGAGCCTGACCGGCAGCGCCGAGCACAATCATCGTGACCGGAGGGCCGACAACCAGCGTGGTGATGGCGACGGCACCACGTTCGGCCTCGTTGCCCATGGTGCCCATCAGACCAGCGTACATAGCGTTGTTGGCGCCGGTGCAAGCCGCCAGCATCACCATGGCAGAGATGCCAAACAGGTTGTCGTTGAACACATAAAGGATGAGCAGCGACACGGCAACGACCACGATCTGCTTGACGGCGATGATGATGGCACCGCGGGCAGCGGCGGCAGGAGCACTCTTAAACGAAATCGTCGTACCGACGATGAGCAAAAAGGCGCCCACGAGCGGGCCTGCGCCCTGCTGGGTCATACCAAGCGTAAAGCTACCGAGCGTTTTGAACAGGTCGGGGAATAGCGTGTTGAGCAGGCAGCCCAGCAAAAGCGGCACCAAAATATTGGCACCCGGGATGGAGGACATCTTAAAGAACGGCTCCTTTGCCGCCGGCGCCTCCACCGCAGTCGATTCACTCATATATATCTCCTTTGGATGCATGCGAATCGTAGCCGCACGCGCCTATGTCAGAAAGAAGGCGACGGTCCCGAGTCGCAGGAGCCGTCGCCGAATAATCATCGCGGGGTATTACCCGTCCAGAACGATGCCGCCGTCGCAGTCACCGATCTCGCCGTTCACGAAGCTGGCGAGGTCGGAAGCGAAGAACAGCACCATCTGCGCAGGCTCGCTGGCCTGGGCGGCGCGGCCCAGAGGAATACCGTTGATGATGCGCTGAGAATTCTCGTCAGAGAGAATCGAGGTCATATCGGTCAACGTGAGCGACGGGCACACGGCGTTGCAGCGGACGCCAAACTTGCCGCCTTCCTAGGCGACTGCCTTGGTCAGGCCGTTGACACCGGCTTTGGAGCTCGCGTAGGCAGCGGTGCCGAGCAGGCCGCCGCCGATCTTGCCGGCAACAGAGCTCACGTTGACGATAGTGCCGGCATGGGCCGCCTTAAAGTGCGGGTACACGGCGTTCATCATAGTGAAGGTACCGTTGAGGTTGATGTCGATGGTGCGACGCCACTCGGTGTCATCGATCTCGTCGAACTTCTTGGTGCTGATGACGCCAGCGCAGTTGATCAGAATGTTGGTTTGCGGCAGGTCCGTAAAAATCTGCTCGACGGTCTCGCGCGCCTTGGGCGCATCGGCAACATCGAGCTGATAGAACTTGTTGCCCTCGCCAAGCTCGGCCACAGCGGCCTCGCCCTTAGCAGCGTTCCTTGCGATGAGCGCGACGTGTCCGCCGCCCGCGACGATGCCCTTGGCGATCTCGAGGCCAATGCCCTGAGTGCCGCCCGTGACAATCGCGGTCTTGCCCGTGAAGTCAAATGCCATGACTCCATCCCCCTTTATTTAGGTGTCTCCTTGCGGGAAGTTGGAGCATCGCACGTGGCGATTATATGAGTCCCAGTCGTCATGGTGGTGACAACCCCTCGCCTATCCGTGTGCATGATAATTCTTTAAAACGCTACAATTTTTGAATGATTTTAAGTTTTTATACGCTCTTTATATTGCCTAGCAACCAAGTAGATTTTTGGGACATACCTAGAAATCTACCGAATGGGATAGTTGAGCGGGGGTATCATCTTTCACCGAAAATAGTTTCTAGTGTTAGGGGTTTTCGGTGGAAGATACCGATTTCCATGAGCTTGGGCGTCAGCTCTTAACTGAGTTTGGCAGCATGCATCAGCGTATTTCGCGCTTTGCGGACAAAGCTCTCGGCGGCGAGATGGCCGTCATGCGCGCCCTCATGCTCGCTGGCGGCTCGCTCACGCCGAGCGAACTCGCTGATCGTGCCTGGGTCTCGAACGCCCGTATCGCCAATATTCTGCGCGCCCTCGAAGCCAAGGGCTGGGTCGAGCGCAAGCACTCAAAGACCGACCGTCGTCGCGTACACGTCACGGTGACCGACAAGGGATTCCAGGTCCTCGAAATCAAACGTCGGGAATTCGAGGACCGCACCGCGGCCTTCCTCGAGCAGCTCGGCGAAACAGATACCCAAGAGATGGTGCGCCTTCTAAGACGTGCCAACGAAATTATCGACCGCAATCAAGAAAGGAGAGATGCCGAGTGAGGATTCTCAGACTCTTTAAAAAGCATATCCTGGCACTGTTCGCAGCTATCGTACTTATCGTAATCAGCTGCAACGCCGATCTGGCGCTGCCTACCTATATGAGCGACATCGTCGACGTGGGTGTGCAGCAAGGTGGCATCGCCTCGCCCGTGCCCGACACCATCCGCACCGAATCGCTCGACGACCTCGAACTCTTTATGAGCGCCAAGGACGCCAAGGCTGTGGAGGCCGTGTTTAGCAAGGCAAACAATAACGGCATTCGAACGTACAAGGGCACCGAGGAGGAGCGCACCGACGGCGGCAAGATTGCCGACATCATGAGCCTGCCCGAGACCGTCGTGCTCGCCTTCAACCAGGGCATCGACGCCGACTCCATGGGCGACATGACCGGCACGTCCAGCGAGAAAGACAGCAACGCTGCCCAGGCCATGCCTACCCCCGAGCAGATGGCGGCGATGACGCCCGAGCAGCTCGCCGAGATGCAGCAGAAGGCCGCAGCGGCGCAGAACATGCAAAAGCAGATTGATGCCGACGGCGGCAAGATTACCATGAAGAGCCTGCGTCTAGGCGTTGAAGGCGGCCTAATCGACCAGGGCAAGCTCGTCGAGGGCGCTAACGATATGGCGGACAAAATGGGCTCCATGTCGGGTTCCATCGTGACCCAACGCGCTGTGAGCTATGTGCAGGACGAGTACAAGGCGCAGGGCATCGACCCCGCCGACGTGCAGAACGCCTACCTGGGCCGCATGGCGACCACGATGTTTGGCCTGTGCCTGGTGTCGCTCGTCGCCACCATCCTGACCGGTGCCGTGGCGTCGCGCACCGCCTGCTCCATCGCCCGCGACCTGCGCCGCGAGACCTTCAACAAGGTTATGCACTTCTCGCCGGCCGAGGTGGGCAAGTTTAGCCAGGCCTCGCTGATCACCCGCTGCACCAACGACATTCAGCAGATCCAGATGGCCGCAACCCTGTTTATCCGCATGTGCCTGATGGCCCCCGTCATGGGCATCGTCGCCGTCATGCGCGTCCTGGCCAACCACACCGGCCTGGAGTGGACCATCGCTGTGGCCATCATCGCGGTCTCGGCCGTTGTCGGCGTGCTTATGGGCCTCACCATGCCCAAGTTCAAGAAGATGCAGAGCTTTGTGGACCGCGTGAACCTTACCGCCCGCGAGCTGCTCGACGGTCTTATGCCCATCCGCTCGTTCAACCGCGAGGAGCATGAGCTCGAGCGTTTTGACAAGGCTTCGCTCGACCTTATGACCACGCAGCTCTACACCAACCGAGCCATGAGCTTTATGATGCCGCTCATGATGCTCGTCATGAACTGCATCACCGTGCTTATCGTCTGGTTTGGCGCGCAGGGCGTCTCGGACGGCGTGATGCAGGTCGGCAACATGATGGCGTTTATCTCCTACACCATGCAGATCGTCATGGCGTTTATGATCCTCACCATGGTTTCGGTCATCCTGCCCCGTGCCGAGGTCGCAGCCGAGCGCGTGGAAGAGGTCATTACCTGCCCCACGAGCATCAACGACCCCGCCTCGCCCAAACTGCCCGCGGCCAGCGCGCCGCGCGGTGAGCTCACCTTCCGCGACGTGAGCTTCCAGTATCCCGATGCCCGCGCCGACGTCATCAGCGGCGTGAACTTCACCACGCATGCCGGTCAGATGCTCGGCATCATAGGTTCCACGGGCTCGGGCAAGTCCACGCTCGTGCAGCTCATCCCGCGCCTGTACGACGTCACCGGCGGCAGCATTTCGCTCGACGGCATCGACGTGCGCGACATGACCCTTTCCGAGCTGCGCCGCCGCATTGGTTACATCCCGCAGCAAGGTCGCCTGTTCTCGGGCACTGTCGAGAGCAACCTCAAGTTTGCCGGCGACATGGTAAGCGACGAGAACATGCACGAGGCCGCGCGCATCGCCCAAGCCGAGGACTTTATCGCCGGGCGTGAGGGCGGTTACGACTCCCCCATCAGCCAGGGCGGCTCCAATGTCTCGGGCGGTCAGCGCCAGCGCCTGGCCATCGCCCGCGCGTTGGCCAAAAAGCCCGAGGTCGTGGTGTTCGATGACTCGTTTAGCGCTCTCGACTACAAGACCGACGCTCGCCTGCGCGAGGAGCTGGCCAAAAACGTTACCGACGCCGCGCTCGTGGTCGTGGCCCAGCGCATTGCGACCATCATGCACGCCGACCAGATCATCGTGCTCGACGACGGTCACGTGGTGGGCACCGGCACGCACGAGGAGCTGCTGCACAGCTGCCCGGCGTACCTGGAAATCGCACAGTCGCAGCTTTCCGCCGAGGAGCTGGGGCTCACCCAAGAAGAAATTGCAGCCATTATGGAAGGAGGCGAGCACTAATGGCAGACGAGACCAAGACTCAGATTCCCAAGCCCACCCGCCGGCGCGGTCCTATGGGCCGTATGGGTGGCATGGGCCGCGGCGAAAAGGCCAAGGACTTTAAGGGCACCATGCGGCAGTTGCTCGGCTATATCGGTCAGCACAAGGTTGCCGTGTTTGCCGCCGTCGCCTTTGCCGTGTGCTCGGTCGTCTTTAACATTGTGGGGCCCAAGGTGCTCGGCCAGGTTACGACCAAGCTGTTCGAGGGCCTGGTCGCCAAGGTCAACGGCACCGGCGATGTCGACTTTGGCTGGATTGCCAAGACGCTCGGCTTTTTGCTCTGCCTGTATCTGGCAAGCTCTGTTTGCAGCCTCATCCAGGGTTGGCTCATGACCGGCGTCACGCAAAAGATTTGTTACCGTATGCGCAAGGAAATCGCCGCCAAGATTGCCGTCGTGCCGATGAGCTACTTCAACGGCCACAGCAAGGGCGACGTGCTCAGCCGCATCACCAACGACGTCGATACGCTCGGCCAGTCGCTCAACCAGAGCGTGACGCAGCTTATCACGTCGGTGACGCAGATTATCGGCGTGCTCGTCATGATGCTGTCGATTAGTCTGCCGCTTACCGGCGTCACCGTGCTCACGCTGCCGGCCGCCGCGATTATCCTGACCGTGATGATCCACTTCTCGCAGCCGTACTTCCGCGAGCAACAGCAGGTCCTGGGCGCCGTCAACGGCATTATCGAAGAGGATTTTGCCGGCCAGAACGTTATTCAGGTGTTCGACCGCGCCGAGGCCTCGATCGAAGAGTTCGACCATCAAAACGACCGCCTCTTTATTAGTGGCTGGCGTTCGCAGTTCCTGTCGGGCCTGATGATGCCGCTTATGAGCCTGGTGGGTAACATGGGCTACGTGGGCGTCGTCGTGGTGGGCGCGCAGCTCGCGCTGACCGGCAATGCCACGCCCGGCGACATCCAGAGCTTTATCCAGTACGTTCGCAACTTTACCCAACCCGTGCAGCAGCTGGGCAACGTGAGCAACACGATGCAGTCGATGGCCGCTGCCACCGAGCGTGTCTTTGAGTTCCTGGCCGCGCCCGAGGAGGAGCAGAAGGCCGACGCGCAGATTCCCGAAAAGCGCCCCGGCCACGTGGAGTTTGACCATGTCAAGTTTGGCTACACGCCCGACAAGACCATCATCCACGACTTTAGCTGCGAGGCGCAGCCCGGCCAGACCATCGCCATCGTCGGCCCCACCGGCGCCGGCAAGACCACGCTCATCAAGCTGCTGCAGCGCTTCTACGACGTGGACGGCGGCTCGCTGCGCGTCGAGGGCGTCGACGTGCGCGACTGGGACCGCGCGGCGCTGCGCGGCGAGTTTGCCATGGTGCTGCAGGATACGTGGCTGTTTAACGGCACCATCCGCGAGAACATCCGCTACGGACGCCCCGATGCAAGCGATGCCGAGGTCGAGGCCGCAGCACGCGCCGCACGCTGCGATCACTTTATCCATACGCTCGCCGGCGGCTACGACTTTATGATTAACGAGGAGGGCACTAACCTGTCGCAGGGTCAGCGCCAGCTCGTGACCATCGCCCGTGCCATTTTGGCCGACCGCCCGGCGCTGATTCTGGACGAGGCGACCTCCAACGTCGATACCCGTACCGAGGAGCTTATTCAGCGTGCCATGGATGCGCTGATGCAGGGCCGTACCAGCTTTGTCATCGCGCACCGCCTGTCCACAATCCGCAACGCCGACGTGATCTTGGTAATTCGCGACGGCGACATCGTCGAGAAGGGTACGCACGACGAGCTGCTCGCCCAGGGCGGCTTCTACGCCGACCTGTACAACTCGCAGTTCGACGAAGCGGCGTAGATTCGGCCGCAGGGAGCGGATAACGCCCGAGAACGGGGGCGCAGGACAGCCTGCGCCCCCGCTTTTGTTCTGCGATCCTCGAACCGCCTCCCCTGTGACCTGATTGACAGCCCCTTCCAAGCAACGTGGCATCATTCCATTCCAGGTCCAGCTGACGTTTACCCAGATAAAACCCGCCAAAATAAACCTGTCCCTTTTTGGTAGGTTTCGGGGTAACAAGGGCTTGCACTTTAGCGTGCGACAGCGGATAATGCCGAACACTCAACAGTACGCTTATTGCTCTTTCTATAGATTGAGGAGGCCCCTATGGCCATGGAATTCAAACGCAGGCTGCCGATCCCCATGGAGATCCGCGAGGAAATGCCGCTTTCAGCCGAGCTTACCGCCAAAAAGCAGGCATTTGACGCCGAGGTCGCCAAAGTCTTTACCGGCGAGGACGCACGCAAGGTGCTCATCATCGGCCCGTGCTCTGCCGACCGCGAGGACTCGGTACTTGAGTACATGAATCGTCTGGCCAAGACCGCCGAGGAGGTCAAGGACAAGCTCGTCATCATTCCGCGCGTCTACACCAATAAGCCGCGTACCAAGGGCACCGGTTACAAGGGCCTGCTGCACAACCCCAACCCCGAGGCTCCCGACGACCTACTCGAGGGCGTCAAGGCCATCCGCCATATGCACCTGCGCGTTATTGAGGAAACGGGCTTCTTTACCGCCGACGAGATGCTTTATCCGTCCAACTACCAGTACCTCGTTGACCTGCTGAGCTATGTTGCCGTGGGCGCACGCTCGGTCGAGAACCAGGAGCATCGCCTGGTGTCGAGCGGCATTTCGGTGCCCGTCGGCATGAAGAATCCCACTGCCGGCTCTACCACCGTTATGCTCAACTCCATTTACGCCGCGCAGGCGCACCAGGGCTTCATCTTCCGCAACTGGGAGGTCGAGTGCGACGGCAACCCGCTTGCGCACGCTGTCATGCGCGGCTACATCGGCCTCGACGGTCGCACCTACCCCAATTACCACTACGAGCACCTGGAGCGCCTGGCCGAGCGCTATACCGAGCACGCCGGCTATGCCAACCCGGCAGCGGTCATCGACTGCAACCACGACAACTCGGGCAAGCGTCCGCTGGAGCAGTATCGCATTTGCAAGGAGGTGCTCGACAGCTGCCGCCGCAACGAGTCCATCTCCAAGCTGGTCAAGGGCTTTATGATCGAGTCCTACCTGGAGGATGGCAACCAGCCGGTCGACGGCGGCGTCTTTGGTAAGTCGATCACCGACCCGTGCCTGGGCTGGGAAAAGACCGACTACCTCATCCACGAGATCGCGGAGCGGGTGTAGGTTACGGCGTTTTACCAAACGCCGTAACGGCTCGACGCTGCGCGGGCCGCACCTGGACAATCTGACGTTCAACTTCAAGGGCGCGACCAGAAGGTCGGCGCCCTTTCGTTTGATGTGGCAGTTAGGGACGCTCCTTTTCTGCCGGCAGTCAGGGACATTCCTTGGGGTAGTCATTGGGGACGTTCTTGTTTGACTAGTCGTTTAAGAACGTCCCCAACGACTACCCGGGGGAGTTGCCTTCCCTCGTGGCGGTCTTCTAGCAGAAAAACCAAGTGAGTAGGCTTTTTGCAGGAGGCCAAGCACGCCCCAAAACGCCACAGCTCTGACCTGCAGTTTTATAGATCATTTGTCACGATGTGCTCGGCAGGTTCAAAAAAGTCTACTCACTTGTATCTGAGACGCACCAGATTGGCAAAAACCGCCGCGAAAGGGCCCCTGGTCCCTTCGCGGCGGTCATACACCTCTAATTTTGCGACGGTTTTGCCCGCTTGTTACTCGCTGTAGCGGGTGGCGATGGCAGCTTGTACCATGCCGGTGCTCATGAGGTAGGTCACCAGGAAGTAGCCACCGTATGCTGCCAGGAAGATTGCACAGGTGAGGCCCACGGTACCGCCAATGCTCATATTTCCGAAAATGCTCACCAACTCGATGATCACCTTAAGTGCCACAAAGGAGTGCGCCAGGCCCACTGCCAGCGGGAACAGGAAGAATACCGCTTGCTGCGCCATCACCGAATGGCGAATCTGGCGGTCGTCGCAGCCGATCTGTGCCAGTACACGATAGCTGAGGCTGCCGTCGGCCACGTTGGAGAGTTGCTGGATCGACAGAATCGCCGCGCATGCAACGACCAATACAAAGCCGATGTAGATGGCTAGATAGCTAATAAGACCGTTCATTTGCGCTGCTTGCGCGTACATCTCGGAGCGTGTGATGAAGGTTCCCCACGACCCCGGCTCCTTGCCGTCAACGAGCAGATTGTCGAGCAGAGTGTATTTAATGCTCTCGTCTGCCTCAGTCGTATCCATCCCCTGTTTGTAGTTAACGAGCAGGCTACTGGAATACGGCTGCAGATTAAGTTGGGACAACAGCTCGTCGGAAACGACGACGGTACCCGGATTGCTGCCCATCGCCGAGTTGGCGATGGCCGCCGTATCTTCGTCCGACTTATCGGTTGCGGGCTTGAGCTCATGCCCGCCCAAGGTAAGGGCATGGCCGCCAGCCATATACTTGGTGTACATGTCGACCAGCTCGCCGCCCATATCACACGTGAGCAGATACTGGTCGTGACCGATGTGCACCGGCTCCTCGCCCATCATCTGACGCAGTTTGTTGTACTGACTCGCCGGCGTCACATACAGACCCATCGCATCGGCATTGCTACCCCCGAACGCCTTGGGAAGCTTTTCGCCCATGATCTTGCACATCTCACTTGGGGTCACCGAAGGATTCGAGCCGCCAACTGGGTAACTCAGATACGAATCGATCTGCACATGCTCACCGGCAACATCGGCGATATTGACCTTCTTGCCGGTCTCGTCGTTGTTGCCCGCCGACTTGCCCTTACCGTGCCATGCGGGGTACAAATCGACCGTACTATCGGCCAGCACCATGCGATCGGCTTCAGACGGATTGACATACTCTTTGTAGTAGTCGAGCGTATCGGGCGTGTAATAGGCATACGTCTGAGACACGTCAACAGGGTTATAGCGCTCCAGGTTTTCGTTCATCACGTTGGCAATCGACATACCGCACGTCACCGAGGTGATGGCCAAAAACAGGAGCATCGCGATGACACCCATCGAAAAGCACACCGTGTTGACCTTGGCCGCAAGCTGGCGCACGGTAAACATGTTGAGGCCGCGCCAATACACGCCGCGCAGGCTCTGCAGCAGCTTGATGAGCATGCCCGAGAGTCCCCAGAACAGGGCAAAGGTGCCAACTGTAACCATAGCGGTCGTAATACCAAACTGGTTCATGGCCTCTTGCAGCTTGCTGTCCGTCGCGGTTAGCGGGAACCCATCACGGAGCAGACGGTAATAGGCCACGCCCACAAGCACCACGCCCACGGCAAAGATGGCAATCGCAATCCAGGGGTTGCGTGTCTTGATGCTCTCGTTGCGACGCTCGGCACCCATAAGCTCGATGAGTTTGGTACGACGCACGGCGCGAAGGTTCAGCAGTAGCGTGAGCACAAACATTACGAGCATGCAGGCAAGGGTCAGATTGAACGCATGCACCGAGAAAAAGAAGTGGAAATTGGCGATCTGTGTCTTAAAGAGCGAGGCCGTAAAGAACGTCATGAGCTGGGAGAGTCCCACACCCAGCACAATGCCGGCGACAAAGGCCACGACCGATACTATCACGGTCTCGAGCGCCATGATCGTGGCGACGCGCCCGCGCCCCATGCCGAGCACCTGGTACAGGCCAAACTCCTTCTTGCGGCGTTTCATGATGAAGTTATTGGCATACACCATCAAAAAGGCCATGACACCGGCCAAAAAGTACGTCAGGTCGCCGAGTATGCTGCCCATAACCTGCGCCAAGCCCTCTTCATCGATTCCGGCGATGTCGACCTGCATCGAGATGGTGTTAAAGGCATAGAAGACCGTGACGCCCAGGGTGAGCGTCAAAAGGTAGACGAGGTAGTCGCGGCCGGCACGGCGGACGTTGCCCCAAGCGAGTTTACAGAGCATCGGAGCCCTCACCGCCCATCATGGCAACGACCTCCATAATGCGGTCGAAAAACTCTCGGCGGTCGGTGTCGCCGCGGCGCAGCTCGGTGAAGATCTTGCCGTCGCGGATAAACAACACGCGGCTCGTGTAGCTGGCGGCAAAGCTGTCATGCGTGACCATGAGCACGGTGGCGCGCAGGCGGCGATTGAGGGCCTCCAGGCTCTCGAGCAGCAGGCGGGCGCTCTTGGAATCGAGGGCGCCGGTGGGCTCGTCAGCCATAATCATGGTGGGGTCGGTGACGAGCGCGCGAGCCGCGGCAACGCGCTGCTGCTGACCGCCGGACATCTGGTAGGGATACTTGTCGAGCACCTGACTGATAGACAGGCGCGCGGCCACATCCTGCACGCGGGTCGAGATCTCTGCCGAGTTTGTGCGGGCAATGGTGAGCGGCAGGGCGATGTTCTCGCGCGCCGTGAGCGTATCGAGCAGGTTGGAGTCCTGGAAGATAAAGCCGAGCTCCTCGCGGCGGAACTGCGAAAGCTTAGCCTGCTTCATGCGCGTTACGTCCTGCCCGTTGATGCGGATGGTGCCGCTCGTGGCGCCATCGATGGTCGACACGCAGTTGAGCAACGTCGACTTGCCCGAGCCCGAAGCGCCCATGATGCCAACAAATTCGCCGCGGTTGACAGTAAAGCTGACGTCGTTGAGCGCACGGGTCACGTTGCCCAGCGCTCCATATACCTTTTCGAGATGCGCGACCTCCAGTACCGGGGTCGCCATGTGCGTGGTTTGCATACCGAGTCCTTTCTTGCGATTAGTCTACGGCATCTATAGTCGCAAGAAGCCGAGTCGGCTACCATCGATATGGCTTACGCTTGCCTTACCGTTGTGTAAGATACGCGTAGCTACCCTGCCACGTGTTGATGTTGAGAGAGGACTCCTGTTGAAGACTGTTCATGTTGCCGCTGGGATCATTCGCAAGGAAGGATCCGATGAGCTGCTTGCCGTGCAGCGCGGCTACGGCGACATGCAGGGACTTTGGGAGTTCCCCGGTGGCAAGCTCATGCGCGGCGAGACGCCCGAGGACGCCGTACGCCGCGAGCTCATGGAAGAGCTGCAGGTAAAAGTCACCAACCTGCGCGATTTCTATACCGTTGAGTACGACTACCCCGATTTCCATCTCTCCATGGAGTGCTACTACTGCTCGCTCGCCGATGAATCCGATGAACCCCAGAAGCATGACCGCCAGCTCGATATCCGCTGGATTCCGCGCACCTCGCTTGCCACCGTTGAGTGGATGCCCGCCGACAAAGGGCTCATTGATGCCCTGATTGAGTTGAAGGAAGATCGGCTTGAGGCTAACGGCGCCAACGATACCGAGTCCACCACAGCCGACGAGCCCGTTACCAAGCCCAAGCGCAAAGCCAAGCGCCGCAGCAAAAAGCGCCCCAAGCCCGGCCTGCTGGACGGCATCGACACCTCGGACCTTTCCGCTGACGAGCGTGAGCTCGTGCGCCGTCGCGCCGCCATCAAAAAGTCCATGAAGGGCAACAAGCGTGCGAACACCAAGCCCGAGCTGCTCGTTCGCCAGCGCCTGCGCGCCGCAGGCCTTACGGGATACCGTCTGGAATGGAAGGTGCCCGGAAAACCCGACATCGCCTTCCCCGGGCGCAAGATCGCCATCTTCGTCAACGGCTGCTTTTGGCACCGCTGCCCCAAGTGCAACCCTAGCCAGCCCAAGCGCAACGTTGAGTTTTGGGAGGCAAAGTTCCGTCGCAACGTCGAGCGCGACCGAGCAGCCATCAACGCACTCACCCAAATGGGCTGGACACCCATAACCATCTGGGAATGCGAGCTCAAAAAAGACCGCATCGACGGCACGATGGAAAAGGTCATCGAACAAGTACGCGCCGCCGCACCGCAGCGCTAGGAACGAGCCGTCCACACGCCCCACACAGGCGAGCCACATCCGCGCCACAAACCTTAGAAAGCCCTTAAGCTCAAAACCTTTCAAGAGTGTTACTCAATAGCCTTGACCTGCGGTTTCATTGTTACATCAAACCTGATTAAGCCTTTCTTTAGCGCTTCTTTGCAACAGCCGCGGCATAATACTGCCAACGCACGGAACCTAGCAGCATACCCCGTGCGCAACCTTTTGGTGGACATCGAGGAGGCCGCATAAGCATGCATTCTTCCAATGACGCAGCACAGCAGCCATCCCTAAATCATGCAAACCTTTTCTCCTTCCCCCCGACACAGAGAAACGGTCTCCTCGACTCCCCCACCACAAAAACCAAGCGCTCAGCCGATCAGAGTCTCAACTTACGAGCATCCTTCGAAAAGCTCCAAGCATCCCTAGACAAGGCGTTCCCCGAACAGGCAAGAGCAATCTAAGCCCATCGCGCTTTATACTGATGCCATGCGAAACATGGATCACATAGAATTGCACCGCGGAGGACGCGAGGAAGCGTTTCCCGAGACCGCCGAAGACTGGCCCTATATTGCCGAACGCGCAGAATTCGCTCGCTATCCGGGCAATTCCGTCCCCTGGCACTGGCATTCCGAAGTTGAGCTTTTCTACATGGAGCAGGGAGCGATTGACTATCGAACGCGCGCGGCTCATGAGCACGTACGCTTTGAGGAAGGGTCCGCCGGCTTTATCAACGGCGGCGTTTTGCACAGCACGCTGCAATCACCCAATTCGGCACCAGCCATTCAAATGTTGCATATCTTTCAGCCGTCGATGCTCGGCGATCCCGCGGGACGTCTCCAAAAGCGCTACATCAACCCATTGCTTCAATGTCGAGGCGTCGATGTGCTCAAATGGTCGCCCACCAACCCCGACGATATGCCCTTTATCGATTTGCTGAAGAGCTCCTTTAGCCACGACCTTCAACGGCCGCAGAACGAGATGGCGCTTCGAAATAACTTGTCAGAGCTCTGGATTCAGATTTACGCCAAGACCGAACCGCTCTTTTCCTCCGACAACGCCTCTTGGATGACCAACCGCGACGTACAGTTCAAGGCAATCCTGGACTTTATCCGCGCAAACTATGCAGCCGCTATAGATGTGTCCCAGATGGCATCTGCAGCCGGCGTAAGCGAAAGAGAGTGTTACCGCATTATCGAAGCTTGTGCAGGAACGACCCCGGCGGCATATCTACGCGCATACCGCATAAACCGTGCTTGCGAACTTTTGGCACACACCACGCGAACGGTCCAGACAGTCGCGCGCCAATGCGGATTTATAACAGCAAGCCATCTTGGCCAGGTATTTAAAGAACAAATGGGGTGCACTCCTTCGAGCTATCGAGCAGCGAGGCAGAATCTCGATAGCACCAGGCAGAAATCCCGCTAGCCCTTCTTCTGTCACTGCATCAAACTTGCAGGCAAACAACAGAGAGGAGCAATCATATGAAGCACTTTGACCATATCGTATTTGACGTTGATGGGACATTGGCAGATACAGAAGAAAGCGTTCTGTCATCGCTTGTCCAGATTGTCCAAGAAGAAACCGGTAAAACGCTTCCCCGACACGAGCTTGACTTTGCCCTCGGCATACCCGGCAAGAACGCCCTTGAGAAACTTGGGATCTACTCACAGGCAACGCTGGATCGCTGGTGCCAAGTTGCCGCCAGCTTTAAAAGCACCATCAGCGTGTTTCCCGGCTTGCACGAAGTTATCGCAACACTCTCCGACAACGGCTGCAAACTTGGCATCGTCTCCTCACGCGCGCGCGACGAATACGCAGAAGAAATTGCACCCCTTGGTTTCGATAAGTATTTTGAGCACATCATCCTTGTCGAAGACACAACCGAACATAAACCCGCACCCGCTCCCATGCTCGAATATCTCCGGCGTACGGGCGCGAATCCTGGCAACGTCGTCTACGTTGGCGATACCGTCTACGACGAACAATGCGCAACTTCGGCAGGGGTCAGTTTTGCCCGAGCAGCATGGGGATCACACCAAGATATCCCAAATGCCACCTACAACCTCAAAACCCCCAACGACCTGTTAACCCTAACAACCAAGTAACCCTCCCATCCCAAATTCGCAGTCCTAACGCCACAAGGGCGACGACCTCGAGAAGGTCAACTTGGGAGGGACGAGGGCTTAGTTCCCCAATCTTTCCGCAGGGGGCAAAAAGCCTCGCCGCACGAAGTACGCAGCGAGGCTTTTTGCATGCCCGAGGACGATTGGGGAACTAAGCCCTCGTCCCTCCCCGGGATATGTAGCGAGTCGGAGTACCCTTGCTGTTACTCTGCTTTGCCCACAGAGTTGAGGTTGGTCATGCGGATCTTAACCAGCTCGGTGATCTCACGCATACCCTCCTTAGCCGGCTTCTTGGGGTCGAAGCAGGCGGGGTTCTCGGCCATGTAGGCCATGAAGCCCTTGGTGTAGGCCTGACGCAGCTCGGTGGCGTAGTTGACCTTGCAGATACCGTTCTTCACAGCCTCGGCAACCTGCTCATCGGGCACACCGGAGGTGCCGTGCAGAACCAGCGGCACGTCGACGGCGTCGCGGATGGCCTTGACCACGGACTGCTCGATGTGCGGATCGCTCGTGTACACACCGTGGCTGGTGCCAACGCCAATTGCGAGGGAGGTGCAGCCGGTACGCTCGACGAACTCCTTGGCCTCGGCAGGATCGGTGTAGGGGCTCTCGCCCTCAACCGCGGGACCGTCGTCCTCCTTGCCGCCAACCTTACCGAGCTCGGCCTCGACGGGTACGCCCATGGCGCGGCCAGCGTCGGCGACGGACTTGGTCAGGGCAATGTTGTCCTCGAAGGACTCGTGCGAACCGTCGATCATGACAGAGGTGTAGCCCGTGCGGAAAGCCTGCATGCAGCGGTCATAGCCATCGCCGTGATCGAGGTGCAGAGCGACGGGCACGGAAGCGCGCTCGGCGGCAGCCTTGACCATGCCGTAGAAGTAGTCCAGACCAGCGGTCTTGATGGTGCCCGGGGTGGTCTGCATGATGACGGGGGACTTGGTCTCCTCGGCAGCGGCCAGAACGGCCATAACAAACTCGAGGTTCTCGACGTTGAAAGCACCAACAGCGTAGTGGCCGGCCTGAGCGTCCTTGAGCATCTTTTCGGTGGTAACAAGTGCCATGAGCGTTTGCTCCTCTCCCTCGCCCGCATCTGGACATCGGGCGTAGTTGTTCACAAGGCGTTTTACCTTGCGTTTTGCTGCGCTCATTGTATGAAATTCAGCAGCTTTGCACGTGCGAGATATTGAGCCCATGCAGGTCAATACAGTCATTTTTGAAAAGCAAACGGAAGAAATTTGAGCCGAGTGAACATGTTCGATATTGAATTTTGGGCGTTCAGCGTCTTTCTTTTATAGAAAAGATAAGTAATCGAAAGGTATTTTCTTACTCAAAAAGAAAATGAACGAAAATAGAGTCAACACAATTCCTGCAAATTTCAGACGATGATGGAGCAAATATGGCCCACGCAACAACCCGAGCTTTCGCCGACGAGCGTCGTTCCGCCATCATGGAGATGCTCGATCATAATGCCTCGGTGCAGGTAGCAGAAATCGCCCAGACCTTTGGCGTGTCCTCCGTCACCGCCCGCGCCGACCTGGACGCGCTCGCCGAAGCAGGCAAGCTGCGCCGCACGCATGGCGGTGCCGTATCGCTCCACAAACGCCTGACCGTTTCCACGCAGGATCGCCGCATCAATGTCAACGTCGCCGCCAAGCAGGCCATCGCGCAAAGCGCCATCGAGCTCGTCAATGACGGCGACACGTTGCTCGTCGACTCGGGCACCACGGCGCTCGAGTTCGTCCGGCTCCTCGATCAACGCGACGGTATCACCGTCATCACAGCAGACATTACCATTGCCGATTACATCGACGAGAGCATGCCCTCAGTCGATGTCGTCATGCTGGGCGGGGCGTTGCGCAAAGGCCATCGTTATTTGTACGGACCGCTCACTATGCAAGCGCTCCAAATGGTCCATGCCGATCTTGCCGTCATGTGCCCTGGCGCTTTTGTCCCCAGCTGCGGCTTTACGACCGACTTTCCGCAGATGGCCGAGACCAAAGCGGCTATGGTCGGTGCCGCCCGTCAAAGCGTCGCCCTCATGGACGCCAGCAAGGTTAACGGACGCGGCATGTACCGCTTTGCCGAGCTTGCCGATGTCGCCTCCATCGTGATGGACCGTGACCCCGACCATGCCGTCGCCACCTCGATCGCCGAGGCCACTGACAGCTCACGTCCAGCCCTCGTCATCGCCGGCGCTTAAACAAAAACCACCACAAAGGTCTCCTTTGTGGTGGTTGAGCATCAGAAGTGAATGTGTCGCTACTTGGACAGCTCGTCGGCGAGAACCTCGATCTGAGCGCGCGAGGCGTCGTTGAGCGAGCCCAGCACGGTCACCTTGTTCTGCGCCAGGGTAATGTCCTTCATGCCCTCGAGCTCCCTGGTCATAACCTTGGCAGCGGTGGGCGCCCAGGAGCCGGCCTCAACGAGCGCCACCGTACGGTTCTGATAGGCGTGCTCGGCAAGCGTGTGGATAAAGGTGCTCATGAACGGGAAGATCTCGCCCTGATAGGTGATGGAGGCGAGCACCAGACGGTCATAGCGGAACGCATCCTCAACGGCCTCGGCCATGTCGTCGCGAGCCAAGTCAAAGACGGAGACCTTCTGGCCGCGGGCCTCGAGCGCAGATGCGAGCTCCTCAACGGCAGCCTTCAGATGGCCATACACACTCGCATAGGCGATCGTGATGCCCTCATCCTCGGGCTGGTAGCTCGACCAGGTGTTGTAAGTGTCGAGGTAGTAGCCCAGGTTCTCGGTCAGCACAGGACCATGGAGCGGGCAGATGATCTGGATATCCAGATCGGCGGCCTTCTTGAGCACGGCCTGCACGAACTTGCCGAACTTACCGACGATGCCAAAGTAGTAGCGGCGCGCTTCGCAAGCCCAGCCCTCGGGATCCTCGATGTCGTTGGCGCCAAACTTGCCAAAACCGTCGGCACTAAAGAGCACCTTGTCGGTGGACTCGTAGGAGAAGAGCACCTCGGGCCAGTGAACATTGGGGGCACCGACAAAGGTTAGGCTGTAGCCGCCCAGGTCGAGCACGTCGCCATCTTTGACGACCATCTTGCGCTCGGGGAAGTCGGTGCCAAAGTAGTTGACCATCATACGGAAGGCGCCCATGCTGGCAACAATCTGCGCCTGGGGATAGCGCTCCATAAAGGCGGCGATGCCGGCGGAGTGATCGGGCTCCATGTGATGGACGATCAGGTAGTCGGGCGTGCGGCCATCGAGCACGGCCTCGAGGTTGCCGAGCCACTCGTCAACAAAACCGCCGTCGACTGAATCGGCGACAGCGATCTTTTCGCCCAAGATAACGTAGCTGTTGTATGCCATACCGTTCTCGGACACATCGTACTGGCCCTCGAACAGGTCAATGTCGTGATCGTTAACGCCAATGTAGCGGATATCCTTGGTGATCTCCATCAGGCAAAGCCTCCTAGATAGACAAAAGAGCCCGTCTATCATAGCACTCGTCTTCATAGCCACGGCTATCTGCCAGCATCCTTATCGATTGTTATTGAGGCGGAATATATCGCCATTGACCTGCAAAAACTATGTGCGCGGAGCTGCCGTGGTATGTCGAACGATAAGCTGGCCGGGAATACGAATGGCAACGGTTTTGCCCGCCGTACCCGCCTCGGGAACCGCATGCTCGAATACTTCGCGTCCACGCTGATGTAAATCGAATCGCACGGTCGTGAGCTCGTTGTGTGCTACAAAATCATCGAGCGAGTCATCGACGCCCACCACGCTCACGTCCTCGGGCACGCGCAGGCCGCTATCACGCAGCGCGGCAATCGCGCCATTTGCCATCTGATCGTTTGCCGCATAGATCGCCGTCATGGTGTGATCGTGCTCGGCCAGGTACCTGCCGGCCTCGTAGCCGCTGTTGGCAGACCAGTCGCCCTCGAGCGGCTCTGCCGGCTCGATGTGTTTACGCTCGAGTGCATCCTGCCAACCGGCGCGACGAAATTGCTCGTCGACCGAGAATGACGGGCCGCCAATATAGCGAATCTGCTCGTGCCCTAGCTCAAACAGGTGATCCATAAGCAATAGCGAGCAGCCGTAATGATCGGAGTCGACCGTGGTCACCCGCGGGTGCGCGTACATGGTAACGATGACCGTGCCAATGCCCGGCAGTGGATCAAACGTCTCAAAATCGGGCGCCATGCGACTCATGCCGATGATGATGCCGTCCACCGGCAATGCGGCCATACGACGCGTGGCCTCGGCAAGCGAAAACTCCTCGGTCTTGGACATCTCGACCAGCGTGATGGCACAATTATGCTCACGAGCAGCGCTGGCGATGCCGTCGATCATTGAGAGGTTGCCGAACTTGGTCACATCGTTGACGCACAGGCCGACCGAATGGTAACGGCCGTCGCGCAGCGAGCGACCGGCATAACTCGGACGAAAGCCGAGCTCTTGCATCGCGGCCTGTACGCGCTGGCGCGTCTGCTCGTTCACATTGGGCAAGCCGTTGGCAACGCGCGAGACCGTCTGCTGCGAAACGCCGGCAGCGCGGGCGACGTCGGCCATGGAGACCGGACGCGAACTGGTATCGTTGGACGGGCGCCTTGCCACAGGATCACCTTCACCCTTGCGAGATCTGAATAGCGTGAATGCCGGCCCGGGCAGAAATACATCCCGCGCCGAGGCCCGCTATCGTCGGACGCATGTTAACGTACTCTACTTTTTCTATCGGCGGTTCTTTTGCTCCATATGTCCATACAGCCACACCGTTCACGGCCGAAAATCTACCGATTACCAGATTCTCAAAAATAGATATGCGTTGTGTTATGAGTACGTTAACATACCCATTAACGTGCGGCACCGCGACCGTCTGGTTTGTGGTGCTCAAAATTGTTAACGTACTCATAATGACACGGACCAGTCTCTCCCGCGTCAAGGAAAGGACCCCCCATGACCACCCCCGACGAAAAGACACTCGCCACGCTCACCAAGCTGTTTGAGGAGGAGTTTGGCCCCATCGGCGATCGCCAGGTGCTCTATGTGCACGCGCCCGGCCGTTCCGAGATCAGTGGCAACCACACCGACCACGAGGGCGGCCACGTTATCGCCGGCTCGCTCGATGTCGCTGTCGACGGCATTGCCGTGGCGACCGACACCAACAAGGTTCGCGTTGCCGACGAGGGCTATCCCACGTTTGAGATCACGCTCGACACGCTGGATATTCAAGAGTCCGAGAAGGGCACGTCCGCGAGCCTCGTACGCGGCATGGCCCACGAGGTCGCAGCGCTTGGCGTTGAGCCCCAGGGCTTCGACTTCGCCTTCACCTGCTCTGTCCCCTCGGGCGGCGGCCTTTCGAGCTCTGCTGCTGTCGAGGCGGCATACGGTCGCGCCATGGAGACGCTCTGGGGCGCACCCGCCATCGAGCCCGTCGCGCTCGCCCAGATGAGCCAGCGCACCGAGAACAACTATTACGGCAAGCCCTGCGGTCTGATGGACCAGGCCGCTGTGTGCCTGGGCGGCCTCGCCTACATGGACTTTGAGAACCAGGCTCAGCCTAAAACCCAGAAGCTCGAGCTCAACTTTGAGGATCACGGTTATGCGCTCGTGCTCGTTAAGGTCGGTGCCGACCACGTGGCCGCCACCGACGACTACGCCGCCGTTCCGCGCGAGATGCAGGACGTCGCTGCCGAGTTTGGCAAGGCACGCCTGTGCGAGGTAAACGTGGCGGACTTTGACGCCAAGCTCCCCGAGCTGCGCGCCAAGCTGGGCGACCGCGCCTGTCTGCGCGCCATTCACTACTGGTACGAAAACGGCCTGGTCGATAAGCGCTGGGCAGCCCTGAACGCCGGCGACATCGATCAGTTCCTGGTCCTGACGCGCGAGTCCGGCGCCAGCTCTGCCATGTACCTGCAGAATGTCGTTGCCAAGCTGGGCTCCGAGCAGCCTTCGATGTATGCCCTGGCACTGGCCGAGCATGTGCTCGACGGCCGCGGCGCCGTCCGTATCCACGGCGGCGGCTTTGGTGGCACCATCCAGGCCTTCGTACCGCTCGAGCTTGTCGACACCTTTATCACCAAGATGAACGGCTGGCTGGGCGAGGGCTCTGCCCGCCACTACGCAATTTCTGACAAGGGGGCTTACGCGGCATGGCTGTAATGACCGACGTGCGCGAGGCCGCGCAGAACCTGATCGAATACGCTATCCACCGATCGATGATCGGCCAGGACGATCGCATCTGGGCGTATAACACCATTCTCGAGTGCATCGGTGCTACGGGCCCGGCGCTCGACATGGCCTGGGCGCTCCAGGTCGAGAAACTCTCGCTCTTGCACCCCGATACACTCCCCGACTTCGACCTAGAGGGCACGCTCGCCGCGCTTGCCGAGGCCGCCATTGCCAACGGCGCCGCCGAGGACACGGCATCGGGCCGCGACCGCATCGCCATGCGCATCATGGGCGCGCTCATGCCAAGACCTTCGGTTGTAAACGAGGAATTCAACGGCCGCATGGGCGTCAACGAGCCCCGCGCCGCGACCGACTGGTTCTACGGCCTGTGCTGTGACGCCGGTTACGTGCGCCGCGCCGCCATCGCGCGCAACATCAAATGGAGCACCCCCACCAACTGGGGTGACCTGGAGATCACTATCAACCTGTCAAAGCCCGAAAAGGACCCGCGCGATATCGCCGCGGCAGGTGCCGCCAAGAACACGGGCGAGAAGTATCCCGCCTGTCAGCTCTGCATCGAAAACGAGGGCTACCCTGGACGCTCCGCTGCAGCCGACGGCGGCGCCCACCCCGCCCGCCAGAACCTGCGCGTTATCCCCATCCAGCTCAACGGCGAGCGCTGGGGCTTCCAGTACAGCCCGTACGCGTACTTTAACGAGCACTGCATTGCCATGAGCTCCGAGCATCGCCCGATGCACGTCGACCGCAAGGGCCTGACCTGCCTGCTCGACTTTGTCGACCTGTTCCCGCACTACTTTATTGGCTCCAACGCCGACCTGCCCATCGTGGGCGGCTCGATTCTGTCGCACGACCACTTCCAGGGCGGTGCGCACGAGTTCCCCATGATGCATGCCGCCGAGGTCTCGCAGTTTAGCGTGCCCGGCTTTGACCAGGTCACCGGTACCGTGCTGCAGTGGCCGCTCTCGGTGCTGCGCCTGCGCTCGCATGACCGCGCCCAGCTGCTCGACGCTGCCGAGAAGATTATCCTCGCCTGGCGCGAGTGGACCGATGAGTCGGTTGGCGTCATCGCGCACACGGCCGATGGCGTGGCGCACAACACCGTGACGCCCGTCATCCGCCGCGTCGACTCCCGCGGCAATGCCGGCGGCGAGATTTACGAGGCCTACCTGGCGCTTCGCTGCAACATCACGACCGACGAGCATCCGCTGGGCGTTTTCCACCCGCATGCTGAGTACCACCACATTAAGAAAGAGAACATCGGCTTGATTGAGGTCATGGGCCTGGCCATTCTGCCGCCGCGCCTGGTTCCCGAGCTTGGCGCTGTCCGCGAGCACTTGCTGGCGGCCAAAGCCGATGCCAGCTACGACCTTGCTGGCGCGCTCGAGGGCGACGACCTTTGCCGCAGCCACGCCGCATGGGCCAAGGACGTCTTTGCCCGCCGCGCCGACGAGCTTACGGCCGACAACGCCATCGATATCCTGCACGAGGAGGTCGGCGTGGCGTTTGGCCACGTGCTCGACAACGCCGGCGTCTTTAAGTGGGACGAAGCCGGCCGCGCCGCCCAACAGCGCTTTATCGACTCGCTGTAGAGCACGGGCCCGAACGTTCAACAGCAGCCCACACGACATAGCCACCTACACGACAACGGTGCCCGCCGGCAATATCGCCGACGGGCACCGTTTTTTGAGTGTAGTCATCGGGGACGTTCTTAAACGACTAGTCATTAAAGAACGTCCCCAATGACTACCCCAAGGAATGTCCCAGACTGCCGGCAGAAAAGGAACGTCCCTAACTGCCGCATCCGGAGCAAGACAACGCCGCAGGTAGAGGACGGACAGCGAGCGGGTCGCATTTGAGACAAGGTGACGTGAAACGAAAGGGCGCTGACCTTCTGGTCGCGCCCTTGAAGTTGAACGTCAGATTATCCAAATGCGGCCCGCGCAGCGTCGGCAGGTTACGGCGTTTGGTAAAACGCCGTAACTCGACGCCGTAACCCTAAAGCTCCGTTACTTCAACGTTGTTGTAGATCTCGTCCCAGCGGTCCATGACCAGGTGGCCGGTCTTGGGATCCATGGCGTTGAGCTTGCCGCAGGTATTGGCGGTCTTGAGCACCGTGACGTCGTCGGCGCCAGCAGCAATGGCATGTGCAAAGCCGGCGATGGTCGAGTCGCCGGAACCCGTTGCGTTCACAGCCGCAATCGCGGGCGTCTTGGCGCGGAACGCGCGACCCTCATGGAAGCCCACCGAACCGGCAGCGCCCATCGAAACGACAACCCAGGGGATACCGGCAAAACGGTCATCGGCGGCAAGCGCCTCGCGCAGGGCATCGACATCATCGGTCGTAAAGGACGTACCCAGCAGGCCGTTAATCTCGGTCAGATTGGGCTTTACGAGCTCAGGCTTAGCGTCGGACTCCAGCGCGGCCTCCAGCGATGCACCCGAGGTGTCGAGCAACACCTTGGCGCCCGCCTCCTCGGCGATCTTGACGAGCTCGGCATAGTAGCCGGCATCGACGCCACGCGGCAGCGAGCCCGAAAGCGTCACAACGTCCGCCTTCGCTGCAAGCTCGGCGAACTTGGCCGTAAAGGCCTCGAGCTCGGCCGGGGCAATCTGCGGGCCGCTCTCTAACAGCTCGGTCTGATTGCCCTCGTGCAGAATATTCAGGCAGATGCGCGTCTCGCCGGCAATGGGCACAAAGTCGTTCTTGACGCCATCAGCATCCATAAGCTCGGCCATATAGGCGCCCATGTGGCCGCCGAGCAGACCGGTCGCGAGCACGTCGTCGCCCAGCTGCAGCAGCACACGGCTCACGTTGAGGCCCTTGCCGCCAGCGGTCTTTTCGGGCGTCACACGGTTCACGTCGTCGATGATCAACTTGTCGAGCTGATAGCGCGTATCAATCGACGGGTTCATGGTAACGGTCAGAATCATATTGAACTCCTGTTTCCGGGGCACGACACGCGCGGCCCCAAACATACGATAGCTCGTTAAAGGATCTCGATCTCAAAGCCGCGGGTGACGGCCTCCCCCGGCTTGGCAACCAGGCAGCCACGCTTGTGCTCCAGAATATCGTCCTCGTCGGAGCAGGTGGACAGACCACCCCACGGTTCAACAGCCACAAAGTCGCCCTCGGGCTTGCTCCACACAATCAGGTACGGCATATCGGGGAACGTCAGGCGCACGCCCTTGTCCTCGGTTTTCTTGGTCAGCGTAACCACGTGGCTCTCGAGCACATCAAAGATGGTCTCGGCGAAGTCGAAGAGCTCATGGGTAAGCGGCAGATCGTGGCCGACCATCGGGTTCTTGCTACGGTGCTCGACATCGATCAGGCCTGTGGAGGGAACAGCGGTGCAAAGCTCGGTCGCCTCACGCTGATCGAAACGAAGTTCATAGTCGTCGTAGGACTCGCCCTCGTCGAGCGGGCACTTAAAGCCGGGGTGACCACCCACAAAGAATGGCATATCCTCGATGCCCTCATTGGTCACCTCGTACGACACGGCCACCTTTTCCGAATCGATCGTGTAACGAGCAACGATCTTAAACGGATACGGGTACTGCTCGAGCAACTCGGCATGGTCGGCAGAGCTTAGGCTCAGCGCAACCATGTTGTCACTCTGCTTCTCGAGCTTCCACTCCTGCTTGCGGGCAAAACCATGGCGGGCGAGCTTGACCTCGCGACCACCCATAGTCATCGCGCGACCGTCACGAAGGCCGCCGCAGATCGGGAAGCAAATGGGTGCCTGGCCCGACCAGACCGAAGAATCACCCTGCCACAGGTACTCACGGCCGTTAGCCGCAATAGAAGTGAACGACCCGCCCGCCGTGCTCAGTGCTACGCGGATAGAACCGTTATCAAGAACAAACTCCATAGGAGCCTTCCCTTTCTTACGACAGCCCGCCAAGTCAATAGGGCCGATAGAAAACCGGCCCGCGCCCCCTCACAGAAACGCGAGCCGTCAACGGGCTAGTTAATTACGCCGGATACCCGCTAATCATGGTATTCGCCGCGGTCCCACTTCTCCAGGAACTCGTCAAAGAAGTGCGGGTCAGCCTGAGCCTCGGCGTCGGCCTTGTTGCAGGCATCGATCTTGGCGATCAGGGCATCGTGCTCGGGGGTCTTCTCGTAGGGCTCCTCCAGGAAGGCAAGCATAATGTCGGCCATCAGGAACTCGCCGGTGATCTTGCCGCCAAAGCCCACGATGTTGGCGTTGAGCTCGCGACGGGCATACAGGGCAGAGGTCATGTCGCGAACCAGGGCGCAGCGGGCGCCGGGAACCTTGTTGACGGCGTTAGTGATGCCGATGCCGGTGCCGCACAGGGCCACGCCAAAGTCAGCCTTGCCGCTGGCAACAGCCTCGCCCACGGCCTTACCGTAGATGGGATAGTGCGTACGGGTGTGGCTGTAGGTGCCGCAGTCGAGCACCTTGTAGCCAGCCTGCTCCAGGCGGTCGGCCAGATAGATCTTCTCGTCCGTAACGATATGGTCGCAACCGATTGCGATGGTCTTCTTCATCAGAACGTCCTTTCGTCTGAATTCACAAGTTGAGGTAGAAGTTCGAGTTCTCGGTGGCTCTCGTTAGGCCATCTTGTTGAGCATGTCGACACGGATCTGGTGACGGCCGCCGGCGTACTGGGCACGCAGGAACTCGCGGGCGATCTTCTTGGCGACCTCGGTGCCCACAACGCCCGGGCCCATGGTGACCATGCGCGAGCCGTTGTGCTCGCGGGTCATGTAAGCGGAACGCTCATCGGAAATGTTGGCGACGACCATGCCCTTGATCTTAACGGCGGCCATATAGGAGCCGACGCCGTACTTATCGAATGCGAAGCCCTGGGAATCCTTGTGCTCCAGCAGGTCCTTGGCAACGGCGGTCGCGGAATCGACAAAGTCCGCGGCAGGGGTCTCGGAATAGTCGACGACCTCGTGACCGTCGGCGATGAGCATCTCCTTGATGGACTCCTTCATCGACATACCGTCGGCATCGGAAGCGATTACAACCCTCATGACATCCTCCTTGAGAGATACGCTGGCGCGTAGTTTCTGTTTGGAAGTGTTGAATCGCGATCAGGTCCGGGCATCTGAATGTGCGGTTCTTCACTGTTCATGTTTATTTGAACACATTCGAACATCAACTGCAACAACTATTTGTTTATCTTTGTTCTTCTTTGAACAAATACCGTTCGCGAACGACTGTTGACCGTTTGGGATCGTGAAAGCTTCGTCCTGGCACGTCTTCAACAAACAAAAGGGACGGCCGAGAACGAGTCCCGGCCGTCCCTTTGCGGTATGCCCCAGCAAATACAGCTGTTTTAGCTACTCGGCCTGCCTACCCTTTTTGGTGTGCTTGGACGGAGCACTCAGAAAGCGGCCCGTCAAATAGTTCGCCGGGCCGGAAATATCAATCCCCAGCAGCACATGCCCCAGCCACAGAAACGCCGCGAGCACCAGCAATGGAATCACGCACGAGGTCACGATCATCACGATGACGCCTTCGATGAGATCGGTCGCCTGCTGCACAATCTCATCGGTCATCTGCTTGGCGCTGCTGGTCACCGACGTGACAAGACCCGAGGCGCCGTCGGCAAGCTGCTCAAGCACGTTCTTGGACTCTGTGGACTCGGCCTTTTTCTTGCTTGCCTTGGAGTTATCACTATCTTCCGCACTCGCAGCGTCAGTCGCCTTTTGCTCAGCCGCTTCGATGCTCACTCGATACGTTTCGTCGACCTTTTGCGACACCCATACACTTGCAGGCACCAACGCCATGCCGATCATGGCGACCACCAGCACGCGCGTCGCCACGCGGCGCAGGACGGAGCTCGTACTCCAGCGCCCGTGAATGCCGAGCGACGCCGCAAAGAGCACCAGCGCAAACGGGATCAAGATGCCCAAGCCAACCGACCACAAAATGGTCAACAGGTATTTCTCGAGGTATAGCACGGCAAGCACGATGCCCAAGTTACCCGAAAGCTGTGCGAGCTGCTCGGCAACCGGCGTTCCCGTATCGCCCGGCAGCGCAGTGATGCCCGCAGACAGCGCCACGCACGAGGTCGTGAGCGCCAGTACGTTACCTTTCTTTTGATCGATGACCTCGATGGCGGAGTCCCAAGTTTTGGTATCGGCGAAATGCGGACGGGCCACAAAGCCCGACAGCAACGCCAGTACCACGAGCGCAACGATAAAGCCAATCTGCAGCTTTTTGTTTGCGCACACGACATCGGACAGGCTGGGCTGTAGCTCGGTTACCGTCGTATGCTCAGTTATCTGGACAGGACGCCCATGGGCCATCTCATGTGCGTCTCTCTTTTGAATCGATCCGTTGTCCGGCATTTGGATACCTCCTCATTCCGGCCTGTATTGCGGATGGAAGTATACCCACCCAACGAAAAACCGAACGGCAAGACGGACGGAGCGCACCAAGACTGTCCCCAATGACTATCTCGGGATGAGTTGCGGTGGAATAGGGATTGTTTAGCGCCCGCCAGCCCCTATTCAATCCCTATTTCACCGCAACTTGGAGGAGAACAGAAAAACCCTGCCGCGGATAGCGGCAGGGTTTTTGGAAGGGGACGAGGTTGTGCGGGCTCGTTAGGCGAGCTTGGCCTCGAGCTCGGCGATACGCTTATAGGCATCGATGGTAAAGCGGGTCTGCTTCTCCAGGATCATAGTGGTCATGAGGGTATCCTGAGCGTGAGCCATGATGAAGGTCATCTCCATCTCGCCGCCGCCGGCCTCCTGCGAAAGCAGCTTGGTCTGCGTGTCGTGGGCGCCGATGAGTGCATCGCTGGCATCCTTGTGCAGCTGCTCGGCCTTCTCAAAATCACCCTCGCGAGCAGCATCGAGCGCTGCAAGCAGATCGGTCTGGGCGTCACCCGCGTATGCGACGATCTCGAATCCAACCATCGAGATTTCTTCTTTGGTTGCCATGTTGCGTTCCTTTCACGTATGAACCAATGGAGAGCATCGCGTCCGGGCATACGCGCTGCGCTGTGTATGACAGAAACAATAACATTCAAACAAAAAGGAACAATGCAAACCGTTATTTCGAGCCGTGAACGGTCTTTTTTCGTCCGTGAACGGTTTCCAAACCATTTCGAACAATATCAAACATGATTAGCGGAAACCCAAACAGGACCGCACCCTAACGCAAATCGCGTACCGTATCGCCCTCCACGAGCACGCCGGGGATCAGCATGTGCTCCACGCCAGACACAACGCCCTCGGCGCCGGCGATCTTGTCGACCGCCCACATGCCGACGCGCCTGTTGTCAAAGCGCACGGTGGCCAGGCGACGATCGGGCACGATGTCGCCCAGACTGTCATCAACACCCACCACACTCACGTCCTCGGGCACGTGCTTTCCGCGCGACTCGAGTCCGCGAATGCAGCCGTAGGCCATGGCGTCGTTAGAAGCATAAATGGCCGTACAGGTCGGATCGTCCGCCAGAGCCTGACCGGCAGCATACCCGCTCTGTGCCGTCCAATCGCCACGAACGAGTCGCGGCGGCTCAATACCATGTGCGTGCAATGTCTCGCGCCAGCCTTCCTCGCGCTGCATGCCCGAAAGCGAGCGCTCGGGACACGAGATGAAATGCACGGTCTTGTGCCCCTGCCTCAGCAAGTACTCGACAACCTGGCGCGAGCAATCGAACTGGTCGTTATCGACCGTTGAACAGAGCGGGTGCTCCAACATCGTAACGAGCACTGTCTGCATGCCGGGCAGTGGCTCGAAGGTTCCAAAGTCCGCCGGCATGCGATTCATGATCACGACCATGCCATCCACCGGCAGTGCGCTCATGCGCGACGATGCGCTCTCGAGGGTATACGGATGCCCATCTACTTTCGTGAGGGTAATGGCGTATCCGTGCTTATCGGCGGCGGCAGCAAAGCCCTCCATACGGTCGAGGTTGCCTGTACCGGTAATGTTGAACATGGCGACGCCGACGGTCTTAAACTTGCCACGGCGCAGCGATCGACCGGCAAAATTGGGGCGATACCCCAGCTCGCGCATGGCGGCACGCACGCGCTCCTTGGTCTCGGGGCGCACGCTGGGTGAATCGTGCACCGTACGCGAGACTGTCTGCTCCGAGACGCCCGCGAGACGCGCCACGTCCTTAACGGAAACCGATTTTTTAACAGCGGCCATTGGTCGATCTTTCCGTGTCAACGATGCCATTGACGGCATCCTGCGCAGTCATATTAAACGCCTTCAAGTATATCTAACGCCGCCTCTGCAATACGCTTACCACCCAAAACCTACCGTTCACCGACATTTCTGCTTCCCCGAACGGCTTTTGTCGCCCAAATGTTAACGTTGCCATTGTGCAAACACAGAGCCACCGGGCGGCTCAAACGTTTACGCACAAAGAATCGACGGTTCGCAGGCACAGGAACCACCGGTTCGCGTCTTTTTTTGTGTCGCAAAATGGCAACGTCAACATTTTGGCAACCGAACGTCAAAAGCTACCATCGTTGCTAACCCACCGACTCTTAGGAGCTTTGCATGGAGCAACTCATCGCCACTATCGAAAAGGGCCAGCCCTTTTTCAACGCGATCGCCCGCAACAAGTACCTCAAGGCGATCCGCGACGGTTTTATCTCCGTCATCCCCATCATCATCTTCTCGTCCATCTTCTGCCTCGTAGCCTCGGTCCCCAACATCTGGGGTTTCTACTGGCCCGATGACATCAACAACGCCCTGTGGAAGTGCTACAACTACTCCATGGGCATCCTGGCAATCGCCTGTGCCGCCACCACCGCCAAGCACTTCGCCGACGCTCAGAACCGCGACCTGCCCAAGAACAACCAGATCAACTTTATCTCATGCATGTGCGCGGCCATCATCGGCTTCTTGCTCCTTTCGAGCGACACCATCGCCACGGACGCCGCCAGCGGCTTCAACACCACCTACCTTGGTTCCAAGGGCCTGCTGACTGCCTTCATCGCTGCGTTTGTGACCGGCATCATCTACAAGTTCTTTATCAAGCGCAACATCACCGTCAAGATGCCCGAGCAGGTTCCGCCCAACATCTCGCAGACCTTTAAGGACATCATCCCCTTCTCCGTCTGCATCACCGTCTTTTGGGTCTTTGACATCGTCTTCCGCGCTGCCTTTGGCTTCTGCTTTGCCCAGGGCGTCATCCAGGTGTTCCAGCCCCTGTTCACCGCTGCCGACGGCTATATCGGTCTCGCTGTGATCTACGGCGCCATGAGCCTGTTCTGGTTCGTCGGCGTCCACGGCCCCTCGATCGTCGAGCCCGCCATCGCCGCCGCTCTCGTTGCCAACATGACCGACAACCTGGCTGCGTTCCAGGCCGGCCAGCACGCTTCCGCTGTCCTGACCCAGGGTGCCCAGTACTTCGTCGTCTGCATGGGCGGCACCGGCGCCACGCTCGTCCTGGTCTTTATGTTCTGCTTCCTGGCCAAGTCTCAGGAGATGCGCGCCGTCGGTAAGGCAGCTATCGTCCCCGTGTGCTTTGCCGTCAACGAGCCGCTGCTGTTCGCCGCGCCCATCGTGCTCAACCCCGTCTTCTTTGTCCCGTTTGTCTTTGCCCCGATCGCCAACATCTGGATCCTCAAGATCTTTATCGACTTCTTTGGCATGAACGGCTTTATGTACACCCTGCCCTGGACCGTCCCCGGCCCCATCGGCACCATCATGGGCCTGGGCTTCCAGCCGCTCGCCTTTGTGATGCTCGCCCTTATCCTGGTCGTCGACTTCGTTCTGTACTATCCGTTCTTCCGTGCCTATGACGCCCAGAAGTGCGCCGAGGAGGCCGAGATCTCCCAGGAGGAGCTCGCCGCCAAGAACGCCGAGAAGGCCGCCAAGCTCAACGATGCCTTCCAGGGCAAGGCTGACGCCAAGAGCGTTGCTGCCGGCGCTGCCGCCGAGGCCGTGAAGGCTGACGCCCCCGCCGCTTCTGCAGCACCCGCTGCCGGGGCAACGACCGCCAGCGACCTCAACGGCAAGCGCGTGCTCGTGCTCTGCCAGGGTGGCGGTACCTCGGGCCTGCTCGCTAACGCGCTGGCCAAGGCCGCCAAGGAGCGCGGCATCAATCTTGAGACCGCTGCCGAGGCCTATGGCAACCACGTCGACATGCTCCCCGACTTTGATCTGGTCGTCCTGGCCCCGCAGGCCGCGAGCTACCTGGCCGACCTGCAGAAAGACTGCGAGCGCGTGGGCAACAAGTGCGTCGCCTGCCGCGGTAAGCAGTACATCGAGCTCTCCCAGAACGGCGACAAGTCTCTCGCCTTCGTGAGCGAGCAGCTGTCGAAGTAAGTAATGCTCAGGGCCAGTCGACCATCAGCAGCCGGCTGGCCCTTCGATTTAGACGATTGGATCATCATGTCCGTTAACCCTGCTAGCATCACCAACCCGCCTGCGCAGTTTCCCGAGGACTTTGTCTTTGGCGGCGCCACCGCTGCCTACCAGGTAGAGGGCGAGACCCGTACCCACGGTAAGGGCAAGGTTGCCTGGGACGACTTCCTGGAGGCCCAGGGGCGCTTCTCCCCCGATCCCGCTTCCGACTTCTACAACCAGTACCCCGTCGATTTGGAGCTGTGCGAGGAGTTCGGCATCAACGGCATTCGCCTCTCCATCGCCTGGAGCCGCATCTTTCCCAACGGCACCGGTGAGATTAACCCCGAGGGTGTCCAGTTCTATCACGATCTCTTCGCCGAGTGCCATAAGCACCACGTTGAGCCGTTCGTCACGCTGCATCACTTTGACACGCCGCTGCCCCTCTTTGAGAAGGGCGATTTCCTCAACCGCGAGACCATCGACGCCTTTGTGGACTTTGCCGCCTTCTGCTTTAAGGAGTACGCCGACCAGGTGACCTACTGGTTCACCTTTAATGAGATCTGGGCCGATGCCTCCAACACCTACATCGAGGGCACCTTCCCCGGTGGCGTCAAGGCGCATCTGGCCGAGGCCTTCCAGTGCGAGCACAACATGATGCTCGCCCACGCCAAGGCAGTACTGGCCTTCCACAACGGCGGTTTTAAGGGCAAGATCGGGGTCATTCAGTCGCTGGAGTTTAAGTACCCGCTCAACGAGAACGACCCCGCCGACATCAAGGCCGCCAACAACGAGCACGTGCTGCAGAACCAGTTCTTGCTCGACGCCACCTTCCGCGGCGACTATGCTCCCGACACCCTCGAGTGCGCCAACCGCCTGGCTGCCGTCTCGGGCGGCACCATCGAGATCCTGGACGAGGACCTCGAGATTATGCGCGAGGCCGCGCTCTACAACGACTACCTGGGCGTTAACAACTACCAGTGCCGCTTCTTGAAGGCTTACGATGGCGAGAACGACCTGCACCACAACGGTACGGGCGAGAAGGGCACCGGCCGCTGGCGCGTTAAGGGTATTGGCGAGCATGTGAACAAGCCTGGTATCCCCACCACCGACTGGGACTGGATCATCTATCCCGAGGGCCTGTTCGATCTGCTCGTCTACATTAAGCAGCGCTACCCCAACTACAAGCAGATCTTCATCACCGAGAACGGCATGGGCTACAAGGACCCCTACAAGGACGGTTTTGTGGACGACCAGCCGCGCATCGACTACATCGAGCAGCACCTGCGCTGGTTGCTCAAGGCCATGGAGGTTGGCGTCAACGTAGGCGGCTACTTCCTGTGGAGCCTGCAGGATCAGTTCTCCTGGACCAACGGTTACAACAAGCGTTACGGCTTCTTCTACGTTGACTTTGAAACCCAAAAGCGCACACCCAAGGCAAGCGCATACTGGTATAAGCACGTGGCGCAAACCCGTCGTCTGGACTAGCGGCTTGCGACGAGCGGTTGGCGGAGTTGCACCGCCCACATAACCTGTCCCCCATTTCTCAGCCGGGGGTGGCACGTCACACGGCGCGCCGCCCCCGGTCTTTTTGGGCGGTTCGGGGTCCGTTTGTCTCAATCTGTAACATCTAGCCGAGTTTTTGGGTCCTAGCTGTTACAGATTGAGACGAACAGGATTGCTCTTTCCGAAGAATCTAAATCTGTAACACGTAGCCCGCTTTTGACCGTCTACCTGTTACAAATCGAGACAAACGGAGTAGGACCTAACCCCGTATGTCCCTAACAGTCGAGCGTTCGACCAGCGTGCTCGGCACATGAATCGCCTCGATAGACGAGCTCTCTCCAATCGCCGCCTCAAACGCAAGCTTACCGACACCGCGCAAATCAAATCGCAGCGTCGTCAGCCGATTGTGAGGAACAAGTCCCTCGAGTGCGTCGTCGATACCAACCACGCTCACGTCGTCGGGCACGGACAGGCCCGCGTTCTCGAGCGCGGCGATAACGCCCAGCGCCATCTGGTCATTTGCCGCAAGCACGGCAGTCGGCGCCTGCGACCCGCCGGCAAGCACCTCGGCCGCAATCCGCTCGCCCATGGCGTACCCACTGTCCGCACTCCAATCGCCACGCAGCATCGGAGCGGCATCGACATGAGCACGACCCAGCGTATCGCGCCAACCGGCCTCACGAAAACGCGAGGAAATCGAGTTTTCCGGACCCGCCACAAACCGCATATTCGAGTGACCATGTTCCAGCAGATAATTGGTCAACAGCTCGCACGAACCATACTGGTCGGAGTCGATCGTCGTGCAGCGCGGATGCGCATACATGGACAGGATGACCGTTCGCACTCCCGGCTGGGGAACAAACTCCTCAAAATCGGGAGCCATGCGGTTCATGTTGAGAATCATGCCGTCGACGGGTCGCTCGACCATGCGGCGCGAGGCATCGGCAAGTGCATAGGGCTTGTCGCCGCCCATCTCGATCATAGTGACGGCAAAATCGTGCTCGCGCGCCGCTTGCATGATACCCTCGAGCGTCGCCAGGTTACCGACACGTGTGATGTTGTACATGCACAGGCCAATAGAACGATACGACCCGCCGCGCAACGCCGCTCCAGCAAAATTGGGACGAAAGCCCAGCTCTTCCATGGCGGCCAGCACACGCTTGCGCGTCTTTTCCGTCACGTTGGGCATACCGTTGACCACGCGAGACACAGTCTGGCGGCTCACGCCAGCGAGCGCCGCAACCTCTGCCGCGCTCGCCGAACGACCATTCCTTGTCTGCTGATCCATGCCTTCCACGCTAACCTGCTTCCCAACTATTCCCCGCGCCCATGGCGCATCGTACATACATTGATAACGTGCTCATGATACCCGAGCCATATACCACAACATGAAAACTTCTGTCAATCAAAACCGCTTACCGAACAAATACAACCGTTCGCGGCTGTTTGAAGTTGTTTTGTTTCTATACATCCCAGCCGGATGTTAACGTGCTCATTGTCAAATGTTCACGTGCTCATTTTGGTTCTAATCATTTTAAGATAGTGTTTATCGGGCTTTTTCACCGCTGAACGCTAACCAGGGAGCCTCCTGAGCGCAAACGCACAATATCGAACAGCGAGACGAGAGGGTGTATGCATATGTCTTTGCTAAACCGCGTACAGCAGCTGCCGAAGGGCTTTGTTTGGGGCGCCGCAACCGCCGCGTACCAAACGGAAGGTTCCACGAAGGTGGCAGGCAAGGGTAAGACCATGTGGGACGATTACCTTGTCGCCCAGGGTCGCTTTTTGCCCGACCCGGCCAGTGATTTCTACAACCGCTACGAGGAGGATATCCGCCTTTCTGCCGAGCATGGACTCAACGCCATTCGTGTGTCCATCGCCTGGACCCGCATCTTCCCCAACGGCGACGATGCCGAACCCCTCGCCGAGGGCGTTAAGCACTACCACGAGCTGTTCGCCTGCTGCAAAAAGTATGGCGTCGAGCCCTATGTGTCCCTGCATCACTTTGACTCCCCCGCCGCCCTGTTCAACCAGGGCGACTGGCTCAACCGCAAGACCGTCGACGCCTATGTGCGCTATGCCGAGTTCTGCTTCCGCGAGTTCCGCGAGGTCAAGAATTGGTTCACCATCAACGAGCTCATCAGCCTCTCGCACTCCCAATACATCCAAGGCAACTTCCCGCCCAACCATCACTTTGATGTGACGAGCGGCATCCAGAGCCAGCACAACGAGCTCGTTGCCCACGCCCGCGCCGTCAACCTGTATAAGGATCTTGACGAGACCGAGCACCTGGGCGGACGCATTGGCATGGTCAACGTCCTGACGCCGGCATATCCTGCCACCGACTCGCCCGCCGACCAGCACGCCGCCGACCTGTACAACGCCTTCTACACCGACTTCATCATGGACGGCGCCTTCCTGGGTCACTACTCCGCGCGCACCCTCTCACTCATCAACGAGATTCTGCGTGCCAACAACGCCACACTTACGGTTGAGGACAGCGACATGGAGGAGCTCGCCAAGGCGGCGCCCCGCAACGATATGTTCGGCCTCAACTACTATCAGTCGGCGTTTATCGCCGCCTACGATGGCGAGTCAACCAACAGCTTTAACGGCACCGGAGACAAGGGCACCTCGTGCTTTAAGTTTAAGGGCGTCGGGCAGCAGGTCGATATGCCGGGTATCCCCACCACCGACTGGGATTGGCTCATCTACCCGCAAGGCCTCTACGACACGCTCAAGCACATCAGCGCCACCTATCCCAACCTCCCCGTCATCTATATCACCGAAAACGGCCTGGGCCACAAGGACCCCGAGCCCGACGCAAACGGCATCGTCGCCGATCCCGAGCGCATCGACTTTGTCGACCAGCACATGGAGAAGGTGCTCCAGGCGCGCGCCGAGGGCGTCGACGTCCAGGGCTACTTTATCTGGAGCCTGCAGGACCAGTTCTCGTGGGCCAATGGCTATAACAAGCGCTACGGCCTGTTCTACATCGACTTCGACACGCAAAAACGCTACATCAAGCAGTCGGCACTCTGGTACAAGGAGCTCGCCGACACTATGGCGGACGCGCAGTAGCGCATCGCCTCGCTTTCCCCCGAGAAGGGAGCGGCCCTATGCGATACAAACCCAGCCGCTCCCCTCTCTCCCCCTGGGACCGGCCCCGCCTGCACCCGGGCTTTTAGCAAGCGGGAGACCATATAGGTTTTCAACGTCCATGCCATTAAGATTTCATGCAAAGAGGAGCGTGAACTATGGAATCGATCGTTAAGTTCTTGGAGAAAGGTCAGCCGTACTTCGACAAGGTCTCTAAGAACATCTACCTTCAGGCCATTAAAGACGGCTTTTTGGCAGCAATGCCCATTATCCTGTCTTCTTCTGTCTTCCTGCTTATTTCGACCCTGCCGGGCGTTGTCGCCACGGTCGGCGGCTTTACGCTGCCCGACTGGTGGAACGTCGACGTCGTGAACTTCTGCAACAAGGTTTACAACTTCACGATGGGCGTCGTGGGCATCATGGTCGCCGGCACCACCGCAAGCGCGCTGACCGGCTCCAAGAACCGCCGCATGCCTGCCGGCAAGGCTATCAACGCCACGAGCACCATGGTCGCCGCCATGTGCGCTATGCTCATCTTGGCCGTTACCCAGACGAGTGCCAAGATCGACGGCGCCGATGTCTCGGTGTTCTTTACCGACAACATGGGCACCAAGGGCCTGCTGAGCTCCTTTGTCGCCGCATTTGCCACGGTCAACATCTATGCCTTCTGCATTAAGCGAGACATCACCATCAAGCTGCCCAAAGAAGTCCCCGGCGCCATCGCCCAGAACTTCCGCGACATCTTCGCCTTCAGCTTCTCCATCCTGTTTGTCGCCGTCATCGACGTTATCTGCCGCACCTGCTTGGCCGTCCCGTTTGCCAACGTCATCTCCACGCTGGTGAGCCCGCTGTTCGCCGCTGCCGATTCCTACGCCGGCCTCGCCCTCATCTGGTTCATGATCCCGCTGTTCTGGTTCATGGGCATCCACGGCCCCTCGGTCGTTAAGCCTGCCCTCAACGCCGCGCTGTTTGGCAACATCACCACCAACCTCGCCACGCTGCAGGCCGGCGGTCACCCCGCCCTCGCCCTGACCGAAAACTTCGGTAACTACATCGGCGAACTCGGCGGCACCGGCGCCACGTTCATTGTCCCGATCATCTTCCTGCTCTTTATGCGCTCCAAGCAGCTCAAGGCCGTCGGCAAAGCCTCTGTCGTGCCCGTGATGTTCGCCGTCAACGAGCCGCTGCTGTTCGCCGCGCCCATCATCCTCAACCCGTACTTCCTGATCCCGTTCCTGTTTGCCCCCGTGGCCAACGTCCTCATTGGTAAGTTCTTCATCGACTTTTTGGGCATGAACGGCTTTATCTATGCCATGCCGTGGGCACTCCCCGGACCGATCGGCACCTTCATCGACACCAACTTCCAGCCGATCTCTCTGGTCCTGGTTGTCGTCCTGCTGGTCGTTGACTTCTTGATCTACTACCCATTCTGCAAGGCCTACGACAACGTCCTGTGCAAGCAGGAGGCCGAGACCCTGGCCGAAGAAGAGGCCGAGGAGACCAAGGCCGTCAAGACCGCTGCCGCCCCCGCCGTTGAGGCTCCTGTTGTCGAAACCGCTTCTGCCACCGAGGCCTCCGCAGCTCCGTCCGCCCTTAAGGGCAAGGATCTGAGGGTTCTGGTTCTGTGCGCTGGCGCCGGCACCTCTGCACTGCTCGCCAACGCGCTTAAGGAAGGCGCCGACGAGCTGGGCATCGACATTACCGCCAACGCCGGTGCCTACGGCAGCCACTACGCCATCATGGACCAGTACAACGTCATCGTCCTGGCTCCGCAGGTTCGCACCTATTACAACGAGATGAAGGCCGACACCGACCGCCTGGGCATCACGCTGCTGTCGCCCAAGGGCAAACAGTACATCGACCTCACTAAGGATCCCAAGGGCGCCGTCGCCTGGATCGAGGAAAACCTCGAGGCATAAGACGCTGACACCACCTGCCGCTTGCAGACAATAAATGGCCCGTGCATCGATGTGTGATGCGCGGGCCATTTTGTTTAGACCGCACCCGTCCTCCTGTTCATCTCAATCTGTAACATCTAGCCGAGTTTTTCGGTCCTAGCTGTTACAGATCGAGATGAACGCACAGGCCAAGCCGAAAATCTCAATCTGTAACATGTAGACCACTTTTGACCGCTTAGACGTTACAGATCGAGACAAACGGAATAGGCCGAGCACGTCTACGCCCGCAGGTCCTTCACGCTGGAACGCTCGACCAGCACGCCCGACACAAGCGTACGGCTTCTGGAGCTCGGGGCTTCCAGACCTGCGACGACCTCGTTAAGCGCACGGATGCCCAGCTCGCGGTGGCGAAACTTCACTGACGTCAGAATCGAGTTGGGAATCGTCTTGTAGAGTTCGTCGTCAAAGCCGATCACGGACACGTCGTCGGGCACCCTGAGCCCTCTGTCACGCAGAGCCATCATCACGCCGTTGGCCATGCAGTCGTTAGCAGCGAGGACCGCCGTGCAATCGGGTTTATCGGCAAGCACAAGGCCCGCGGCATAGCCGCTATCCGCATTCCAATCGCCTTGCAGAGGCTCGGGCGGCTCAATGCCACGCGTCTCGAGCGCCGCACGCCAACCTTTCACACGGCACTGGCTCGACAGTGACTCTTTCTTACCAGAGACGAAATACACGTTCTTGTGCCCGCGATTTAAGAAGTGCTCGCACGCCATGCGCGCACCACCCTCTTGATCGTCACTAACGGTAGAGCAGGTAGGATGTTTCATCGGCGTGATAATCACCGTCTTGAGGTCTTTCGGCGCCTCAAAGGTATCAAAGTCATCGACCATCTGACGCAGGTTGAAGATCATGCCGTCGACGGGAAGCTGCGACATCCTACGCGCAGCATCGGCAAGGGTCATCTTCTCCCCCGCCCGCTTTTTGATCATCGTAAGCGCAAAACCACGCTCTTCGGCGGCATCTGCGATACCGTCAATCATGTCCACGGCGCCGCCCGACAAGTGGAACATCACCACGCCGATGCACCCGTAACGGCCCAACTTGAGTGAACGCGCGGCAAAGTTCGCCCGGAACCCAAGCGCCTCCATGGCAGCATGGACCCTATCGCGCGTCGACTCGCGCACGCTATCGGGCTCATTGATCACGCGCGACACCGTCTTGAGAGAAACGCCCGCGGCAACTGCCACATCGTTCATTGAGACATTTTTCTTGTCCATCGTTGCCACTACTTCTCCAGTCGGTTTCGCATCGCTTGTTTTTTGCGTTCTAGCATACACTACCTGCCCGACTGACAAATCAGCCGTTTATCGGACAATATCGACCGTTCACCCGTAAATCCTTGTTGCTCTTCCAATAATGTCTTACGTTGTCATTAACGAAATGTCCTACGTTGTCATTTCGCAATGCCTTCCTTAAGCAGGAAGGTTTCCGGGCAGTCCTGACCATCCATCGACGATCAGTTCCATCCACATGCATCGCGCATTAAGTAGCAAAGGAGCTCTATGGACGCCATCGTAAAGATGCTCGAAAAGCATCAACCGTTCTTTGAGAAGATCTCGAGGAACATCTACCTCCAGGCCATCAAGGACGGATTCCTTGGGTGCATGCCCATTGTCCTCACCTCTTCGATCTTTCTGCTCATTGCCACCCTTCCCGGCGTCGTTGGCATCACGTTGCCCCAGCCGCTCACCGACTGGTGCAACAAGCTGTACAACTTCACCATGGGCGTCATGGGCATCATGGTTGCCGGCACTACGGCCAAAAACTTCACGGCTTCCATGAACCGCCGCATGCCCGCCGGTAAGGTGCTCAACGACGGCTCCACCATGGTTGCCGCCCAGTGCAGCATGCTGCTGCTCGCTGTTACGCAGTTCACCACCAAGCTCGACGGCTCCGAGCTTTCGGTCTTCGATTGCACCAGCATGGGTACACGTGGCTTGTTCTCCGCCTATATCGCAGCGTTCATTACCGTTTGGGTTTATAAGTTCTGCGTCTCACGCGATCTGACCATTAAGCTGCCCAAGGAAGTCCCGGGCGCCATCGCTCAGAACTTCCGCGACATCATCCCCTTTGGCGGCGCTGTCATCATCTGCGGCATCATCGATGTTGTCGTGCGCAACCTCATGGGCGTTCCGTTCTCCGAGCTGCTTATCAAACTGCTCTCCCCGCTCTTTACCGCTGCAGAAACCTATCCTGGCCTTATCCTTATCCAGGCAGCCACCGCGTTCTTCTGGTTCATCGGCGTCCACGGCCCCTCGATTGTCCAGCCGGGCATCGACCCCATCCGTCTTGCCAACCAGGCCGAGAACCTGCAGGTTCTGCTGGCCGGTGGCCACCCCGCCCACTCCCTCACCTTTAACATGTCGCTCGTAGGTGAGTTCGGCGGCACCGGCGCCACGTTCATCGTGCCGCTTCTGCTGATTCTCTTTATGAAGTCCAAGCAGCTCAAGGCCGTCGGTAAGGCCTCGATTGTTCCTGTTGCCTTTGCTGTCAACGAGCCGCTGCTCTTTGGCGCGCCGATGATCCTGAACCCCTACATGCTCATCCCCTTTGTTGCCGCCGGCTGCGTCAACGTGAGTGTTGCCAAGTTCTTTATCGATAACGTGGGCATGAACGGTTTCTCCTTCGTGGTGCCTTGGGCCACCCCCGCCCCCATCGGCATTTTCATCACCACGAACTTCCAGCTTATCGCCCTGGTATTTGTTGCGATCATCATCTTGCTGGACGCCATCATCTACCTGCCGTTCTTGAAGGCATACGATAAGCTGCTCTGCGACCAGGAGGCCGAGCGCGCCGCCGAGCTGGGTCTCGAGTCCAATGATGCCGCTGCCATCGCCGCCGATGCCGCGGCACCCGCTGTCGAGCAGACGACCGTTGCCGCCGCCGACAGCAAGCCTGTCGCCGATCAGCCCAAGCCCGCTGCCGATGCATCCGCCAAGAAGGATGTCGACGGCCTGAAGGTCCTCGTCCTGTGCGCCGGCGCCGGCACCTCTGCCATGCTCGCCAACGCCATCAAGGAAGGTGCCGCGCAGACCGGAGAGAACATCGCTTCCTCTGCCGGCGCTTATGGCCAGCACACTGCCATCATGGATCAGTACGACGTCATCGTGCTCGCCCCGCAGGTTCGTAGCTACTACAACGACATGAAGGCCGACACCGATCGTCTGGGCATTAAGCTGCTCGCCCCGCGCGGCAAGGAATACATCGACCTTACCCGCGACCCTGCCGGCGCCATCAAGTGGCTCCGCGAGAACCTCGACTAGTTTCCTCCCTCTGTTGGTGCCCGGACCCCCAGTTCGGGCACCTCTCCCTATTCGTATCCCACAGAAAGGATGACTCATGAACAACCCCATGCAGTTCCCCGACGGCTTTGTATTTGGCGGCGCCACCGCCGCTTACCAGGTTGAGGGCGAGACCCGAACGCACGGCAAGGGCAAAGTGCCCTGGGACGATTTCCTAGCTGCTCAGGGTCGCTTCTCTCCCGACCCCGCAAGCGATTTCTACAACAAGTACCCGGTCGATATCGACCTGTGCCAGCGCTTCGGCATCAACGGTATCCGTGTCTCTATCGCTTGGAGCCGTATCTTCCCCAACGGCACTGGTGAGATGAACCCCGAGGGTGTTGCCTTCTATCACGAGCTCTTTGCCACCTGCAATAAAGCCGGCGTTATCCCCTATGTCACGCTCGATCACTTTGATACGCCCGAGGCCTTTTACCAGAACGGCGGCGAGGGCTTCCTGACGCGCACGACGATCGACGCCTTTGTCGAGTACGCCAAGTTCTGCTTTGCCGAGTTCACTGAGGTCAAGCACTGGTTTACCTTTAACGAGATTCCCGCGACCGCCGAGGGCAGCTTTATCGTTGGCAACTGGCCGCACGGCGAGAAGTATCGCCTGGACAAGGCCTTCCAGCTCATGCACAACATGATGGTTGCCCACGCCAAGGCTGTCGTCGCCTTCCATGAGGGCGGCTTTGAGGGCGAGATCGGCATTGTCCAGAACCTGGAGCCCAAGTATCCCCTCGATCCCAACAGCGCCGCCGACTGCGAGGCCGCCCGCATGGCCGACGTCATCAACAACCGCTGGGTGCTCGATGCCACCTTCCGCGGCCACTATGCAGCCGACACCATGGAGGCTGCGACCAAGCTGGCCCATATCGCCGGCGGCGAGCTCGACGTTCGCGACGAGGACATCGCCGCGCTGACCGCCGCACTGCCCTACAACGATTGCCTGGGCGTCAACACGTATAAGTGCCAGTTCCTGCGTGCCGCCGAGGGCGAAAACGACATCAACCACAATGGCACCGGCGACAAGGGCTCCTCGCGCTGGTTCCTCAAGGGCGTTGGCGAGGCATGCGTGCGCGAAGGCGTTCCCACCACCGATTGGGACTGGATCATCTATCCCGAGGGCCTGTACGACCTGCTGCTGCGCATTAAGAACGATTACCCCAACTACAAGAAGATCTACATCACCGAGAACGGCATGGGCTATAAGGACGACTTTGAGGACGGCTTTATCGACGACGCTCCTCGTATCGACTACATGCGCCAGCATCTCGCGTGGATCCTCAAGGCGATCGACGGCGGTGTAAACGTCGATGGCTACTTTGTGTGGTCGCTGCAGGACCAGTTCTCCTGGACCAACGGCTACAACAAGCGTTACGGCCTGTTCTACATCGACTTCGAGACCCAGAAGCGCTATCCCAAGGCGAGCGCGTACTGGTACAAGAACGTCGCGGAAACCGGCCTGCTCATGGCCTAACTATTGCCGCATACCCCCTGTCGGCCGCATGAGAATCCCTCCACGGGTTCGCATGCGGCCTTTTTGTTTTTGGTGGGCCTGGGCAGGCCGTTTGTCTCGATCTGTAACATCTGGCAGGGATTTTCGGTCCTACCTGTTACAGATCAAGACAAACGAGCGGTCCGAACTTGAAGATCTCGATCTGTAACACGTAGCCCGGTTTTTCACGTCTACCTGTTACAGATCGAGACAAACGGGTAGCCCGAAGCAGAATATCTCGATCTGAAACATCTAACTCGGTTTTCTACTCCCAACTGTTACAGATTGAGATAATTCGACGACGCCGACGTTTTAATATACCGTGGTACAATTATATCACGACGCAAAGGAGGTTCCCATGTCCGCTTGTGTGCCCGTCCGAGATATGAAGGATACTGCCACATTCACCGCACTTGTTGAGTCTGAGCGCGACGTTACCGTTACCAAGAACGGCTACGAGGCCATGCACTGCATCAGCAGCGACCAGTATCGCCTCATGCAAGAAGAAATCGCCAAGGCAAAACTACTGTCTCGTATGATGTTGGCAGAAGACGAAATATCGCAAGGCGACTATAGCGACTACGACTCCTTCGCGACCGCGATACGAGACAAATATGACCTATAACGTCGTCATACTCAAAAGCGCGCGATATGAGTACGAGAGTATCGTCGGATACCTTGCCCAGATTCTCAAGAATCCGCGCGCAGCAGGCAATTTTGTCGCTGAGTTTGAATATCAGCTTGATCTGCTTCGCGAGCAGCCACTCCTACGTCCCCTCTCGCACATGCAAGAGTTGGCGGCACGTAATTACCGATCGTTTCCCGTCAACAACTACGTGTGTCTTTACAAGTTTGAGCACGAAACGATCTATATCGCCCACGTCTTTCATCAGTCACAGGACTACGCCCGCCTGGTCTAACCCACAAGCTGAATACTTGGCCCGAGCACATTTGCGCGTCAACGTGAAGCGGTAATCCCCGAGCCAGCAGGGGCAGAAGTATCGCCTGCAGTGTTAGCTAGCAAATGACCTGCGTGTGCTCCTCGATGGCGGAGCGATCCGCGGCGGCGATGCCCGGTTCGCACACCACGGCGTCCAAGCTGTCCAGGCGGCAGAAGGTGTAGAAGTCGCGCTTGCCGATTTTGCTGGAATCGGCGATCAGGTAGCGCGAGTCTGCCTTGCTAAAGGCAAGCTGCTGGATACGGCCCTCGTCCATGCTGGACGTAGATACGTCGCCATCCAGAATGCCGTTGGCACCGATAAACGCCGCGTCGATGCCCAGCGCACGCAGGGTATCCTCGGCCGTTGGCCCCACAAAAGCGGCAGTGCGGCGACGGTACATACCGCCCACGAGGCACAGCTCACAATCCTCGTGCGCCTCGAGCAGGTTAAAGACCGAAAGCGAATTGGTCACATAGATGGAAGTCAGCTTGTCGGTGACTCGGAGAGCGCCAATGCGATCTCACGACGGTTGCGCTCATTGTCTCAATTAGATACTCAACGAAATACGGCCCCGCAGCTCAATAAGCTGCGGGGCCGCACTACACACCGACGGATTAACGACGAAGTGCATCTACTATTTGGCCAGCTCCTGAACGATCCAGTCAATTGCACCTTCGGGATCGTTGGTAAGGTCGATATACTGCTTGCCCCTTGTGGTGAGCAGTTTAATTCCAAGGCGATCGGTATCGGCCTTCATAGCGTCATAGTACATGCGTGCCTGGGGCGCCAGAACAATCACGTTGTACTGATCCATCGTCTCATAGTGGCTTCCGTACGCACCGGACTGAGAAACCAGATCGATACCCTTAGCAGCGGCACCTTCGCGAAGAGCATTTGCCAAGAGAGTCGAAGTGCCGGCACCCTGGCAAAGCACAAGCACGCGGATCTGCTCCGCCTTGTCCTTTACCGCCTCGAGAGCTTTTGCGACATTTTCCTGTGCGGCAATAGCATCTGCATCCGAGGTTCCTGCAGCCTCCTTTGCAGACTCTTCCAAACAAAGCTGATGGTCATACGCCTTGCAGAACGGATAGTAAATCACAAAGTCAACGACCAACAGCACTGCCATCAATACGAGAGAACGCAGATCGAGACCCGTGGTGAGGAACGCACCAATTGGGCCGGGAAGCGCCCACGGCATGGTATACATGGGGGCGTTCATTCCAATGACGTCAATGAAAAATTTACCGATAATGGCGTTGACCATAGGAGCCACTAGGAAGGGCACAAACATATAGGGATTGAGAACAATCGGCATACCGAAGAGAACGGGCTCGTTAACTCCAAAAATCACCGGGATAATCGATGCCTTGCCCATGGCTTTAAGCTGCTTGGAGCGCATAAACATGATCAGGATAATAGGAACGATGAACGTGCAGCCAGAACCGCCCAGACCGCCGATGAAGCTTGTAAAGTCCTGCGTGAGAGCAATTGACGGGTGTCCACCTGCTTGGAAAACCTCAAGATTGGTAACGGTATTGCCGTAGAGCGCAGCATTGATCGGACTCATGACAACCGAAGCACCGTGGATACCCATAAATTGGAAAAGCGCGACCGCGCCTTCGATAAGCGCCATGCCAGGATAGGTGTCGACCGCGGAGAACAGCGGCGAGATGAGAGCGGATACCAAATTGGCGAACGGCACAGCAAGCAGCTTGCGGCTCGCAAGATCGATAAAAGCGCACGCAAGGATCGAAAACCCAAATGCAAAGATATCGCGAAAACTCTGCGCAATAGAGCCAGGGACCTCTTTGGGAAGCTTGATCGTCACATTATGGCTAATGCACACCTTATAGATATTAACGGTCAAGAATGCGGCTACGAACGCAGCGAGAAAACCCTTGGTTCCCATATAGCCGGTTTCAAAAACAGATGTATCTGCTCCGCCAATCGAGACAACATCGTTCGTCACCGATAGCAAGAGCATGCCGCACATGGCACAAACCATGCACGAGGTGGGGTTGAGAGATTTACCCGAAGGCATGCGACGGTTCATCGACATGGCAAGTGAGCTCGCCGTGGTGCCGGCCACCATAATGCCAAGAAGTCCCATGGTATATGCATAGATTTTATTGAAGAAATCCAGCACCTCAGACGGAAGCGTGATGCCTACATAGGCAGGGAGCGTCGAAAGAAGAAGGAACAGGCTCGAGAACAGCACAATTGGCATATTCGAGAGAAAGCCATCCTTAATCGCCACCAGATAAATGTTCCTCGAGATTTTGTCGAAGAGGGGCTGGTGTTTTTCAAGGAATTTGACGATAGCGTCCATAACACATCCTTTCATGATTCCCGGGCACACAACGATTTATCCGGACTCAACCGTCGTCGTCCCCGTTTGTATCCACTTATGTAAGTGAATACGTTCTTGTGCGAAATGTAATATCATTTGCGCGATTTGTCATAACCAATTCTTTTTCCGCTTTGTCGATATGTCAAGAATTCAAATACTTATTCGGTGAACGGTAGTTGATTAATTTAAGGTTTTCCCAGCTAGGGGCTATTTTTTCCGAGCAGTACAATAAGTTTGCAACCGTTCACCGATTGGATATAACATATTGAATATATTGTTGTAACAATATTAGAGACAATGTCACAAGCCTGTCGTTCTAGTCAAAGGAAGTAACAATGCCCAAACGATTACTGAACATGTCCGCATCCGATTTTGCCGCCACGTCACCCATGGATCTAAAACAGGCAATTCTGGCTTCCGAGGGACGTACCATCATGGCGGAAAACGTACCCTCTTCCCAATTTCTCGGCGGCGTTACTAATGCAGAAATCGAACGTGCCGCAGGTGCCGACCTGCTTCTGTTTAACGCGCTCGATGTGTTCGATCCAGTTATTGCCGGTATTCCAGATGATCTCAATGAAAACCCGGTCACTTGGGTGAAGCGAGCATGCGGAAGGCCCATTGGCGTCAATCTGGAGCCAGTTGATAACGAGGCAGAGATGTCTGAATCCCGAACGGAAATCCCCATGGGTCGTCGCGTCTCTCCCAAGACCTTAGAAAAGGCTAACGAACTCGGATTTGATTTTATCTGCCTGACGGGCAACCCTGGAACCGGCGTCTCCAACGATGCAATCGCCCATTCGATTAAACTCTCCAAAGAGCATTTCAATGGCCTGGTCATAGCCGGAAAAATGCATGGAGCGGGCGTTGCAGAACCTGTCATGACGCTCGAAATTGCGCGCAAGTTTGTTGACCTCGGCGTCGATATCCTTCTCGTGCCAGCCCCCTACACCGTCCCTTGCTTCCAAGAAGCAGACCTGCGCGCCATCGTAGACTTTGTACGATCCCACAACGTAGGCAAGTCAATTGAAGAGAAGGTTCTCGTCATGGCGGCAAACGGGACGAGTCAAGACTCCTGCGACAGCGAGACCATTAAGAAAATAGGCCTTGCAGCAAAAGCAGCCGGCGCTGACCTCCAACATATCGGGGACTCCATGAACGGTATTTGCCTACCCCAGAATATCTTCACGCTCGGACAAGCCCTTCGTGGATACAGGCATCAGATCGTCATGCTGAGCCGCTCTGTGATACGTTAAGGTTACCTTGCCCACGTTACATCCCGACTGAGGCAACCATCAGGTATAACCAACATGCAAACTGAGGCTCTAATGCTCGATACACACGAAAAACGGCCACTCTATTTACAGCTCACCGACGCGCTGCTCAAGCAGATCGTCGATGAATATGAAGCAGACGATAAACTTCCAACAGAAATGGAACTCTGCGACGAATACGCCGTAAGCAGAACAACCGTCCGACTTGCCATGAGTGAGCTGGAGCGTCGTAGAAGTATCTATCGAATCCAAGGTAAGGGATCGTTTGTTGCACCGAAACGCGTTAGCGAGCTCAATTCACTTTTAGACTTTGACTTTGCAAGCCATTGCGATGGCGTTGATCCGGATGCCATCACCAAACATTTCGGCGGCCTCACATCAGGTCGTCCAATTTCCGTAATGATGCTCCAACAATTTGGATGTCAAAGCCGCGATGAAATTCAGCGTCTTGAATTGACCTACGAACTTGAAGGCAGCTTCATAGGCGCTGATACGTTCTTCATTTCAAAGTCGCGCGTTCCGAATAACCAGTTAGATTTTCAGGCATTTAGCAGAATCATGGACGACTTGTCCAAGTCTATCCAATCTGTTAGGGAAAGCTATAGAGCACGTCAGCTTAGCGATTCCGAAGCCAGTAATTATGGTGTTGCAAAACTTCCGGTCATCGAACTGACTCATTATGCTTACGACTCCGGAGGCAAACTAATCTCAATTGTCTGCCGCACCGTCTTAACTGGGCGGGTCCCTTATCAAAACTTTATTTTCAAGTCCTAATGTTCTTTTTCTTTTGTCTCGATCTGTAACACGTAGCCGAGTTTTTAAGTCCTAACCGTTACAGATCGAGACAAACAAGGTAGACCCCACCGAATTGTCTCAATCTGTAACACTAAGACCGGTTTTGGACGTCTAGATGTCACAGGTTGAGACGATTTGATAGTGGAGTCCTCATTTGCGCGTCATATCGCGTAGCGCTGACGCGCTGGTTTCCACAATGACAGGAGGTAAAAGTCCTCCCGCATCGCCCGTTGGCAATCCCGTAGCGCTAGCTAGCAAATGACCTGCGTATGCTCCTCGATGGCGGCACGATCTTCGGCGGCGATGCCCGGCTCGCACACCACGGCGTCCAGGCTGTCCAGACGGCAGAAGGTGTAGAAGTCGCGCTTGCCAATCTTGCTGGAATCGGCGATCAGATAGCGCGAGTCGGCCTTGCTAAAGGCGAGCTGCTGGATGCGGCCCTCTTCCATGTTAGACGTAGACACGTCGCCGTCCAAAATGCCGTTTGCGCCGATAAAGGCTGCGTCGATTCCCAGCGCGCGCAAGGTGTCCTCGGCCGTGGGGCCCACAAAGGCGGCAGTGCGGCGACGGTACACGCCGCCCACCAGGCACAGTTCGCAGTCTTCGCGCGCCTCGAGCAGGTTAAACACCGAAAGCGAATTGGTCACAATGCGCAGGCGAAACGCCGGCAGCATCGAGGCCATCTGCTCAACCGTGGTGCCCGTGCCCAAAAAGATGGTCGAGCCTTCCTCGATAAGCTCCACAGAACGGCGCGCAATCTGCAACTTTTCCTCGGCATGTTTCGTGCGCTTCTCGCTGTGCGAATACTCATGGCGCAGCATAGCGTGTGGACGGCTCTGCGCACTGCGGGCTCCGCCGTGCACGCGCTCGATCTCGCCCAGGCTCGCAAGCTCCTCAAGGTCACGGCGGATCGTCATATCCGAGACACCTAACGCATCCGAAATCTCCTTGACCGAGACCGTTCCCTGTTCCTCGAGCAGCTGCCGAACCTTATCCTGTCGCTCCGCTTTAATCACGATGAGTCCTCGCTGTTCCACGCTCACGTCAATTCAAACAATAACGAACAAATTGTATCAGACTCGCGCGCGTCAGAAATGAACGCCCGCACAGCTCCAATCATCACTTTTTTGAGAAAAATACCCCCTGCTTTAGTGGGGTGTAGTGATAATCTTGCCTGTTCGCGCTACAGTTTGTCGGAAATACCTCGATGTTAGGAACCAAATGATCACTTCCGAGCTTTTCGGCACCGCGCCGTGCGGTACCCCCGTTCATCGTTACACCCTCAACGGGCCCGAGATCTGCGTTCGCATTATGGACTATGGCGCCACCGTGCTTGGTATCGATGTGCCCGACATTCCCGGCAACGTGCGCGATGTGGTGTTGGGCTTCGATAAGCTCGAGGATTACTTTGACAACCCCGCCTGCTTTGGCTCGACCATCGGCCCCGTGGCAAACCGCACCGCGGGCGCCACGATCACCATCGACGGCACGGACTGGCATATGCCGGCCAACGAGGGCGTCAACAACCTGCACAGCGATCTTGAGCACGGCCTGCACAAGCGCGTATGGGATGTTGAACTCGACGAGGTCCACAATGCCGTGCGCATGACTACCTCGCTTAAGGATGGCGAGCTGGGCCTGCCTGGCAACCGCACGTTTACGGCCGTGTTTACCGTTACACGCACCGGCGTCTTTCGCATCGAGTATGGCTGCGAGAGCGACCGCGCCACCTACGTGTCCATGACCAACCACACGTACTTTAACCTTGCCGGTCATAACGCCGGCATGGACTGCGAGCACTTCTTTGTCGCTAACGCTGCCCACTACCTGCCCATTAATGAGCAGAACATCCCCACCGGCGAAATCGCTCCGGTCGAGGACACGCCGTTTGACTTCCGCGAGCTGCGCCCCGTCGCACCCGGCATGGAGTCCGACGACCCGCAGATTAAGCAGGCACGCGGCTACGATCACTGCCTGTGCATCGATGGCTATCAGTACGGCCGCAACCTGCGCCGTGCGATGCACGTCGAGGAGATGTGGACCGGTCGTGAGCTGGACTACTACACCACCGCCCCGGGCGTGCAGCTCTACACCGGCAACTGGCTGGGCGACGAGCACGCCAAGGACGATGCCAACTATGGCTGGGGTGCCGGCTTTGCCCTCGAGGCAGAAATGTACCCCGACACGCCGCATCAGCCGCTGTTCCCGCAGGGCATCGTGGGCCCGGGTCACCCCTACAGCAATGTGATCGAGTACCACTTTATGAGGCACTAAGCCCATAACACAACATATCGCACAGCAGCGCCCGCCGGCACACCGCCGACGGGCGCTGCTTCATGCCTAAATCCTTCTTTTCGATGCCACCGAATTGGTGACATAACAAAACTATGCCGAATTACTACGATGAACCCACTATGTCCGACCACGCGCTGGTTTATAAAAAATTAGCAACTCGTCTACCTGCGGTTTTATTCTCTGCAAATTTGGCATGCTCGGCGATAAGCAATTCATCGTAGTAAACCGGCATAGTTTTGGCGGACAGCGCCACACAGATCCCCTACGAAGGCAAAATGATCCGTTTTCCTCCGTCCCCAAGGGATCAGTTGATCAGATTGCCGATGGGGTCGGGGGTGGAGCTGGGGAGGTAGCGAATTTCTAGTTCTATTCCGAGCTTTTGCAGCTCTCTGAGAGCGGCGACGTCTGCATCGTCTATGGCGACTGCGGGTGTTGCGGGACGCTTGCCCTCCCCTGCCTGCATATGGCCAATGCTGATCTTGGTGATCGGCACACCACCCTTAACCAGCGCGAGCGCATCGGCGGGTGAGGCCACCATGATCAGAATCCATTGACGCGGCGTTGCGGTATGGATGATGTCGATGGTCCTTTGCACCGAGAAAAACCGTGTCCACACGCCCTCGGGCGCCGCGACCCTCATAGGCGCCCACTTGCGCGAATCCGCCGCAATCTCGTCGTTAACGATCAGGACGAGGTTGGAACCCACGGCTTCGTTCCACAGCTCAACGTCTTGTCCGTAAATGAAACGGTCGTCGATACGTGTGAGAAGGATCTTGGGTTGAGCCATGGCTGCCCCATTCTGTTTGAGACCCGTAAGAGCAAGACATCGCGTCTCCAATATTAGTGCATTTAAAGTGAGAAAAGCCGTCAGAACACTTGCGCGGATTTGCGATGTCCCGTATCATAAACAGCCGTTGACGCCTCAGTTGCGCCATCACATGGCCGCCAGCGTAGCTCAGTTGGTAGAGCACCGCTCTCGTAAAGCGGGGGTCACCGGTTCGAGCCCGGTCGCTGGCTCCATTGCACAAGATAGCCGCCTTCAGGCGGCTTTTTTGTTGCCGATTTTGAGTGCGTGCGCGCCAATCCAAGCACAACGCAGCCGGAAACTCCCCTACTCAGCAAAAGGCCCCGCCAACCGCAACCCCCAAAGGAACCGCGATCAGCGGGGCCCAAGCGCGCTCCCCCAAGGGATAACGCTCGCAACACGAACAGCTCAGCCGAGCAGTGCGCTACTCCTGCCAGTAAGCGTCGGCAAGCAGCTTAAAGCAAATCTTCTTGACCGACTGCGCGCCATCGCCCGGGAACTCGAGCGTGGGCATGTGAGGCTCGCCGGCAACAAACAGCGCAAACTTGTCGTCAGCAAGATCGCCGGCGATCGAGGCGTCGGAATCGACCAGATCGTAGTCGTCCTTCTCGTCGAACTCCTGGACCAGCGTCAGGCTGCCCGTGGCAACCTTAAAGGCCTCGCGACCCTCGACGTCGATCTGCAGGTCGTGATAGCGCTGATGCGTCTCATAGTGAGCCTCGGCTTCGGGACGCGTCGTGGGAGCCATGACGTTCGCAAAGACCTTGTCGCCCAGAATCGGATGGCTGCCGACCTCGAGCTTCGCCGGATCGTTCTCCTCGAGCCAATCGATCAGCACGTCGAGGCCCTTGAGCATTCCACGGTACTCCTCGATATCGCCCAATGCACCGTAAATCATCTAAATCCCCTCTCGGATCGTTTCTTTGGCGGCTACTCGGCAAACGCATTACCGACGCTGTTGCCACCCACATGCGTCTCGACCAGGGTAAGGTCGGGATTGAACACGACAGTGTCGGCGTCGTGCCCCGGCATAATGCTACTGCACTTGTCGTCGACATGAGCTAGCAACCGATGCCGGGGCCGCAGCACAACCTCCTACAGCTCGGTCACGACAACGCCGTTGTAAACCTCGTCCCAACGATCCATAACCAAGTGGCCAGTCATGGGATCCATGGCATTGAGCTTGCCGCAGGTGTTGGCGGTACGCAGCACCGTCTCGTCGTCGGCGCCGGCAGCAATCGCATGTGCGAAGCCGGCAATGGTCGAATCGCCAGAGCCCGTAGCGTTAACGGCGGGGATATCGGGGGTCTTGGCGCGGAACGCACGGCCATTGTGGAAGCCAACTGAGCCGGCAGCGCCCATGGATACGACGACCCAGGGGATATCGGAGAAGCGGGCGTCAGAGGCGAGCGCGGAACGGAGCTCGTCCACATCGTCGGTGGTAAAGCTCGTGCCCAGAAGGCCGTTAATTTCGGTCAGGTTAGGCTTAACCAGCTCAGGCTTGACCTCGGACTTGAGCGCAGCCTCAAGCGAGGCACCCGAGGTATCGAGCAGCACCTTGGCGCCGGCGTTCTCGGCAATGCCCGTGATCTTGGCGTAGTAGTCCGCCTCGACGCCGCGGGGCAGCGAACCCGAGATGGTAACGACATCGGCCTTGCTCGCAAGCTCGGCGAACTTGGCGGTAAAGGCATCGAGTTCCTCGGGGGCAATCGTCGGGCCGCTCTCGAGCAACTCGGTCTGGTTGCCGGCATGAAGGATATTGAGACAGATGCGAGTCTCGCCCTTGATGGGCACAAAATCATTCTTAATGCCGTTGGCATCCATGAGCTCGGCCATATAGGCGCCCATATGACCACCAAGCAGGCCGGTTGCCACGACATCGTCGCCCAGCTGGCCCAGGACGCGGGCCACGTTGAGGCCCTTACCGCCGGCGGTCTTTTCGGGCGTCACGCGGTTGACGTCGTCGATAATGAGCTCATCGAGCTGATAGCGCGTATCGACGGACGGGTTCATCGTAACGGTGAGGATCATTTCTAGCTCCTTATCTCGCAGGCTCCTTATGCCTTGCAAAACGAATTGGCTACATGCGACTACAGAATCTCGATTGTGAACGAGCGCACGATGGTTTCTTTGGGCTTGGCGATAAGGCAGCCGCGCTTGTGCTCAAGCACGTCATCCTCATCGGAACAGGTCGAGAGGCCGCCCCAGGGTTCAACTGCCACAAAATCACCCTCGGGCTTGCTCCACACAATGAGGTACGGGAAGCCCTCAAAGCTCAGGCGAACGCCCTTGTCCTCGCCCTTTTTGGAAAGCGTGACCTGACGGCTCTCGAGCACGTCAAAGATGGTCTCCGCAAAATCGAAGAGCTCATGCGACAAAGGCAGCGTCTTTCCCACCATGGGGTTCTTGGAGCGCCTGTCCACATCAATCAATCCGGTCGAGGGAACGGCGGTGCAGAGCTCCGCAGCCTCGTCTTTCTCAAAACGCAACTCGTAGTCCGTATAGGACTCACCCTCGTCGAGCGGACACCTAAAGCCGGGGTGTCCACCGATAAAGAAAGGCATGTCCTCGGTGCCCTCGTTGGTAACCTCATAGGAGACACGCACGGCGGCATCCTCGAGCGTATAGCGGGCGACAAGTTTAAACGGATACGGATAATCGCTCAGCAGCGCGGCGTTATCCTCGGATGCCAGGCACATAGCCAGCTCGTTTGTGCTTTGGCTCAACAGCTTCCACTCCTGCTTGCGCGCAAAGCCGTGGCGGGCGAGCTTCACATGATGTCCGGCAAACGTCATGGCGCTGTTATCGCGCAAACCTCCGCAAATCGGGAAGCAAATCGGTGCCTGGCCGGACCACACGGCGGGATCGCCCTGCCACAAGTACTCGCGACCTCCAGCCTCAATCGAGGTAAACGAGCCGCCGGCCGTGGAGACCTTGATAGAAATCGAATCGTTGGAGAGAGCGTATTCCATTGTCCATCCTTTCGAACAACTGCTTTTTGCTCGCAAGAACCCGTCTCGGCCCTGACCAAAGGACAAACCCGCACGTTCATCGATGCGTCCGGTTTCCCAGGCATGCAACGGGGTACCATACAGACATTGATGCAATTACAGCTGAAAGGCCTTCTTATGCGAACCATCATCCTTTATGCCTCACGCCACCACGGCAATACGAAAAAGCTCGTGGACGCCATCGTTGAGGCACACCCCGAAATCGATACCCTCGACGTGAAGTCACTCGGTAAAAACGAGTACCCCGACCTGCACGAATACCATCTGATCGGTGTCGCCACGGGCATCTATTACTCCGAGATCGACAAAGATATGGCGCGCGTGCTCACGAACGTGCTGCAGCCGCAGGACAAGGTGTTTGGCCTTATGACCTACGGTGGCAAAAACAAGTGGTACGGCAAGGATATCGATGGCATCTGCCGCATGAGGCAGGCCATCTTTATGGGTGTCTACGGCTGCCCCGGATTTGACACGTGGGGTCCGTTCAAGATTACCGGCGGCGTCCAGAAGGGACACCCGACCGCTGAGGAAATTAAGGGCGCCGTCGACTTCTTCGACAAGATCGAAGACGAGTATGGCGACATCATCGTCGAAGAGTACGCCAAGCGCGAGAAGCGTCTAGCATACGAAAAGGAGCATCCCGCGGGGGGTCTTGTGGCCGGCGTCAAGCGCACGGCAAAGAAGATCGCTAACAAGCTGTAACTGTTAAGGTGCTTTTGAGCGTTTAACCCATACGGCGGGTCCGAGCAGATTCGGGCCCGCCGTCTTTTTCTATCGTTACTCGGTAAAGGCGTTGCCGACGCTCTGGCCGCCAACATACGTCTCGACGAGGGTGAGCTCATGGTCGAACACGACAAAGTCGGCGTCGCGACCCGGCATGATGCTGCCGCACTTATCCTCGATGTGCGCGGAGCGTGCCGGCACCTCAGTTGCCATGCGAATGGCGATATCGGCGCTGGCGATGCCCCAGTCGACGATGTTCTTGACGCCCTGGGCAAGCGTGAGCACCGAGCCGGCAATGCTCTTGCCGTCGGCGAGCCAGCACAGGTTGTCCTTCATGATGACGTCCATGCCGCCACTGGTGTAGCTGCCCTCGGGCATGCCGCCGCAACCCAGGCAGTCGGTGATGAGTACCGTGTGCTGCCAGCCCTTTGCCTGCAGCAGCGCCTTGATGGCGGCAGGGTTTACGTGCTTGCCGTCACAGATGATCTCGGCGTAGGTCTCGGGCGTGGACATGGCAGCACCCACGACACCGGGCTCACGGTGATGCAGACCGCGCTGGCCGTTATAGGTATGCGTAAAGCAGCTGGCACCGGCATTGATAGCGGCGATGCACTCATCGTAGGTGGCGTCGGAGTGACCGATGCTGGTCACCACGCCCTTGGCGTTCAGAGCAGCCGCATAAGCAGCGGCACCGTCGCGCTCGGCGGCCATGGCGCTCTTAACGATGCGACCGCCCGCAGCCTCCTGCCACTGGTCGAAAACCTCCTCGGAGGGGTCAATCAGGTAAGCGGGGTTCTGCGCGCCCACGTGCTTCATGGTAAAGAAGGGGCCCTCCAGGTAGATGCCCTGAATGCGGGCACCGCAGAAGTCGGGGCCGCGGCCCTCGTCCGCCTTGGCGATAGCAGCGCAAGCGTCCTTGATCTGTTCGACGCCATCGGTGAACGTCGTGGGCAGCCAGCTGGTGGTACCGCGACGGGCGAGCTCGGTTGAGCTGATATCGATGCCCTCGGGATCGTTATCGGTAGTTGAGTGGTTGTAGAAGCCATGGATGTGAGTATCGACCATACCCGGTGCGATCCACGATCCCGTGTAGTCCTTAATCTCGCAAGAGGGCTCGTCGGCCTGCCAGGCGCCAAAAACGCCATCCTCGACCATAAGATAGCCGCCCAGTTGCGGGCCCGCCGGCAAGAAGAACTTGTCAGCCTTAATTGCGTACGTGCTCATATGCACTCCTCGCTTCTAAAGCAGTTGACTGTGGTGATGCTTATACCCAGCTCACGTAAAACAAAAAGCGCCCGCCCGCCGTTATGAGCGGACGGGCGCCCTTACAGGGGGACGCGATTAAGCGGTGAAGGGGTGAATCGTCACGCCCTTAACCACGCGGTTGACCGTGCCGGTGGGGCTCGGCGTATCGGGCGTGTTGCCCACGCGCACGGAGTTGAGCAGGCTGATAGCCTGGGCAAACATCACGAACGGCAGGGCAAGGTAGCCCTCGGGAAGCGCCTCGTAGCCCTTAAAGGTGAAGGACTCGCCCTCGTAGACGGTAGCGCCATCCTGCTGAACGGCAACGGTGTGCTGAGCGATCTTGTCGCCACCGATCTCGTTGAGGATGTCGATGTCGTACTGACGGGTGTAGGCGTCGTTGTTGACGAACACGAAGACGAGCGTCTTATCGTCGACGAAGGACTTAGGTCCGTGACGATAGCCCATGGAGGTGTCGTAGGAAGTAGCGACCAGACCGTGAGCGAGCTCGAGGATCTTGAGCTGGCTCTCCTGAGCAAGGCCACCGAAGGAGCCAGAACCCAAGTAGGTCACGCGGTTGAAATCGCCAGCGAGGTAATCGGCGATCTCAGGCTCACGGGAGATGACCTCCTCGCCCATCTTGGCAATCGTCTCGACCCACTCGGCCTTCTGCTCGTCAGAGGCAGTGTCGAAAATAAGGGTAGAGAGCAGGGTCATGCAGGAATAAGAGCCGGTCATGGCGAAGCCCTTGTCGTTGGCGCGCGGAATGAGCAGCGTCAGCGCGTTGGGATCATCAGCAGACTCGACGGCGAGCTTGCCCTCGGGAGCGCAGGTGATGTTGAGGAACTTGACGTTGTGGACGAGCTCCTTGGCAACGGCAACGGCAGCAAGGCTCTCGGGGCTGTTGCCAGAGCGGGCAAAGGAAACCACGAGCGTGGGATCCTCGGCGCGCAGGAAGTCGCGCGGGGCGCTCACGATGTCGGTCGTGGCGATGGGCTTAAAGTCGTAGAGATCAGTGTTGCCAGCGTGACGCAGGTACGGGGCGCAGGTATCGCCAACGTAGTCGGACGTACCGGCACCGGTGAAGACAACGGACAGACGACCCTCGCCCATAGCGCGAGCCTCGGCCAGGAAGGCCTCGATGGCCTCCTTGTTCTCGCGATAGATGTTGAGCGTATCGCGCCAAAGCTCGGGCTGCTGAGCAATCTCGGCCGTGGTGATCTGGGCGCCGAGCTCGGTGAGCTCCTCGACACTCTTCTCGAACATTTCTAATACCTCTCTCTAGAAGTAATCCTCTGACGTGCAATTATACACTTCGGTTGGTTATCTGGTAGTAACCAGTTAAATGCAAAGAATCACCATATGGAAACGATGCAAACACTAGTTGCTGCGCTGGTGGTAAACCTTGTATTTAAACTGATCGGCACGAGCAACCGAGAGTGTGTACTCCACTACCTCGTTTGACTCGTTATACGTAGTCCTGACCAAATCGAGCACAGGCGAGCCCTCGACAATTCCCAAAAGGTGGGCATCGGTGGGACGGGCTATGCTCGCATAGAACTCCTCTTCGGCCACGCGAATCTTTTGCTGAAAGTCCTGCTCAATCACATCGTAAAGCGGCTTACGCTCTAGCAGTGGTCGCTTTAGGGATAGAAATTGACGAACCGGTAGATAGCTGCGTTCGACCATCATGGGCATGTTGTCGGCAGAACGAAGACGCTTGAGCTTAAAAATGCGATCACCGATACGCAATCCCATATGCTCAGCCAGATTCTTATCGGCCTCCATCTCGCAAAAATCGAGAATCGTGGTCTCGGGTTCTCGACCCATCGCGCGCATCTGCTCGGTAAAGCTGTAGGACTGCATAAGATTGGTTGCCTTTGCCGAACGGTCGGTCACAAAGGTACCGCGACCGTGCTGCCGAACCACCAGTCCTAAACGCTCCAGTTCCTGCAGAGCCAGGCGTACCGTAGTGCGCGAGAGACCATAGCGCTCCGAAAGTTCGCGCTCGGAAGGAATCATGTCACCGGCGCGATATTCATGGTCGATCTTTTCGGTCAGAATATCGACCAGCTGATCGTACAGCGGTTGCTTACGCGCTCCGATCGCCATCCTATCCTCCCATTTTCTCAAACTCGGCTACTACCTTGGGTGTTTAGCATTATCTGTCTGCCACACCCGAATCAACAAGAAAACAAAAGCCGCGCGCTCTTTCGAGCACGCGGCTTTTAACATACACATGGCTTAAGGGGTCGGGGTGTGAGCCGCGTAGGGACACACCCCTCAAGCTAGAGCCTTACCAGATGCTCGGCCAGAGACCAAGCGGGCCAGCGCCCAGGATGCCCAGGACGAAGAGCAGCAGAATGCCCTTGGTCGGGGTCCAGCTGTGCTTAGCGAACATGTAGTAAAGCAGCAGCGTAAGCATAAGCGGGACGAGCTTCGGGACGATGGTGTTGAGGGTGTCGGCAACAGAGAAGTTGACCGGATCCTCGGTGACGGTGCCGTAGGTAACGGACTCCATGCCGTTGCCCAGATCGGTGACGCCGCACTCGACAGCGTTGCCGTCGGCATCGGAAGCGGTAAGGGCGTTGCCGTCCTTATCGGTCATGGCGATGGTACCGGCCTCAGCGGTCTCGGTATCGATGCCCTCCATACCGGTGAAGTTCTCGGCCTCCTTCTCGGAGACGATCACGGTAGTAGCGGAGAGGCCACGGGTGGTGCCGTTGGGGATCTGGAGGTTGATCTGGGTGCCACCCATGGTGACGACCAGGCAACCGACGACGAAGACGCCCATGATGGAAGCGGCACGCGTGAAGGCCTGCATGTTGGCGGTCAGAGCGTCAATAGCGCTGGTGCCAAGCTTGTAGGACCAGTTCATGAGCCAGAAGCGCAGAGCGAACTGGACGACATTGAAGATCACCAGGAAGATGATCGGTGCAGCGGCGTTGCCGTTGATGGCCATGTTGGAGGTGATGCCGGCCGTGATAGGCACGAGCGTCAGCCAGAACAGGGCGTCACCGATACCACCGAGCGGACCCATTGCGGCGACGCGGACGGCGCGGATCGTGGGGATGTCAACCTTGTTCTGCTCGAGCGAAAGCACGATGCCCATAACAAAGGTGACAAGGAACGGGTGGGTGTTGAAGAACTCCAGGTTGTGGCTCATGGAAGCCGCGAGGTCGTTCTTGTTGGTGTGGATCTTCTCCAGACCGGGGATGATGGAGTAGAGCCAGCCAGCGGCCTGCATGCGCTCGTAGTTGAACGATGCCTGCAGGAAGCAGGAGCGCCAAGCCATCTTGTTGAGGGTCTTCTGGTCGAGCTGCGGAGCAGGAGTGAGATCCTCGTAGTGCTCCGGGATCACATACTCATTAGATGCCATCTTCGAAGTCACCTCCGTCAGAAACAGCTGCACCCTTCAGCTCGGTCTGCTGCTGGAAGTCCCAGAAAGCGATGCCGAAGCCGATGAGAGCGAGGATGAGCAGAGCAGGGGTTGCCAGCGAATCGTTGGCAACGGTGATGAGCGCGAGGCCAAAGCCCATGAGGAAGAAGCCCCACATATCGCGGTTCATCATAACCTTGAGCAGGACGGCGAAGCCGACGAAGCGCATCATGCCGCCTGCAGCGGACAGACCGGTCTGCAGCCAAGTCGGGATGGCAGAAGCGATGGTCTGACCGATGGTAGCGCCAGCGATGAAGAACAGGGTGACGACGACAGCGAAGATCAGGCCGAGCAGAGCCATGGCGAAGTAGTTCAGGCGCTCGATGCCCTTGGTGTCCGCGTTGTGAGCCATGTTATCGGCCGTGGACATAAGCGGGGACATAAGCGTGAAGACCAGGGTAACGCCAAGCTGGCCAAGCAGGGCGAACGGAATGGCGAGGCCGACTGCCGCGTTGGGCTCGAGGCCCGTGGCGATAGCGAGAATGGCTGCCATGATGCCGCCGATGACGGCGTTAGGCGGCTGAGCGCCTCCGATCGGCATGTTGCCGATCGTCATGAGCTGATAGGTACCACCCACGAGAAGACCGGTGTTGAGGTCGCCAAGGATAAGACCGATGACGGCGCCGGTGACGATGGGCTGATAGAGAGACTCGAGGAAGTCAAACTGGTCGATTGCCGCGATGAACGTGACGACGAAGACCAGAGCGATCTGGATGATCGAGTATTCCATCTTGCTCCTCCTTTCAAAATGTATGTACGCACTTTGGATTTCACGTACAGAACGTCAGGGTTTCACTCCTGACAACGTGGATCACGAGGATTACGAGAAGAGCTTGCTCGTGTCCTCAACAGGCGTGCTCGGAACGCGCCTGATCTCCAACTCCACCCCCAATTCCTGCAGCTCTTTAAACGCAGCGACATCCTCGTCGTTAACTGCGACGGAGGTGGCGACTTGGCGCTTTCCTTCCGACATGTGCATGTTGCCGATGTTTACCTTCTTTATAGGCACACCGCCCTTGACGAGCGTAAGCACGTCTTCCGGTGTTTCGGCCACGATGAAGATCTTCTGGCGCGGGCTCGCCTTGCCAATGACGTCGATGGTCTTCTGCAGGGAGAAGAAACGAGTAGCGACGCCGGCGGGAGCGGCCATCTTCATGAGGTTCTGGCGCATGGTGTTGGTCGACACGTCGTCGTTGGCGACGAGGATGAGGTTGGAGCCCAGAGTGGAGTTCCACTGGGTAGCAACCTGACCATGGACCAGTCGGTTATCGATGCGGGTAAGAAGAATGTTGGGTTCTGCCATGTTGATCAGCTTCCTTTCGTTATTTGCTGACGACAGTTACTTGATCTCCTGAATCGCGTAACGCGAAACATCTACGACGGCTCCGGATCGGACTTTAATCTGGACCTTCTCGCCTTCGATGCCCTTAACGGTTCCGTAGATACCGCCGGCGAAAAGGACCTCCTGACCCGGCTTGAGCTCGGTGTGCAGCTCCTTGAAGTACTTCTGCTTCTTCTTCATGTTGATTTGCGACCAAATGGTGTAAATCAAACCCATGATGACAAGCAGGCCTAAAAGGGCGACCGAGGAGCTCAGGACGTTGGCTCCGAAATCGGCCATTAGATGCCGTCCTCGTCGCCGAAGATATCCTCTTCCTCGGAGCCGGCAACGGATGCGACCGTCTGGGCGGTGATGCCCGTCTGGCCAACGGTCACGGCCTGCTCGCCAAGCTCGGCGAGCGTGGCGTTACCGCGGAGGAACAGAAGCTCAATAACCATGGGAAGGTTGGTGCCAGTCAGAACCTCGACGTTGTCGACATCCTGGGCAATCATCATCGACTGATTGAACGGAGTACCACCGAGCAGGTCGGTAAAGACGAGCACGCCATCGCACTCCTCGCGCATGGCGGTAATAGCGGCGCGGAGATCCTCACCGTAGGAAGCAGCCTGGTCGCCCTCAAAAGGAACGACAGTAAAAGCGGGCTGGTCACCGGCAACCATAGCGATAGCGCTTGCGAGGCCGGGTGCGAACTGTCCATGACCGGTAAGAATAAAGCCAACCATTCAAATTTCCCTTCCGAAGGTGTGTACGATCTGAGTCCGATGATTTTCGGAAGCCAGCGGGCAATCGCCCTTAAAGCTTCTTGGAAAGCGTTCTTTAAAGACCAGTGGTTTCTAAACTGGTAGTAACCACGTGATGTGTTGTTGCCACTATATCACCCCAGAAGAGGTCGCTTTCGTTGATTCATACGGTAAAACGTTTTTGCACCGCTCACGGTGATATTTCGACCGTTTACCGGTCGTTAACACTTCTACCTGCGGTTTTGAAACCGTTTCGAAATGCTTTGGCAAAAGATCGGAACTTTTCCTGTCCCTAAACAACGCAGGGCGGCTAAAAATAGCGTGTAGAAAAATTGCAGGTCATTGTGAAGATATGTGAATTGGTCTTTTTGACTTAATACCAGTTAGAACCAGTTTTGAGATTATCGGTGAACGGTAGTTTTCGACCGTTCACCGGTTACTTGCAATCGTTTGCAGTTGTTTTCCCAGATGAATTAGGGAACCCGATGAAGCACTTGTGCGATCACAGGAAGTTTTGGCATTTATCCTCATCCCCCGCGCGCCAAACTCCGGCATCCAAAACGAGCTAATAGCTCACGCTAATCGTTTTCAATCATTACTTGCTCAGTATCCGTAATTATTTATCGTTTATCGTTAATTCTGATAAGATACAAGTATCATCCAAAACGCCGATTGGAGGGGTTATGGTCCATCGAAACGCGTCTTTATCGAATGAAACCATCAGCCGCGAACAGACGGTAGCCAAACTGAGGAAGCTCGCTCGCATCTGCAAATGGGCCACGATCTGCATTACCACCGCGCTCGCTCTGGGGCTCCTCGCAGTCATTGCGATTGACCTTCTACTCATATTGCCTGGCCTCTCCCAAGGCTCGTGTCTCCAATCCGTAGAACTTCAAGCCGGCGAAGGGCCGTGCCTTGCTATCGTCGGTACCGATGCGCAGGCCCCACTTATGCTCGTCGCACACGATGGTCACACTGCCATAGGGAGCCTCTTGATGACATGCCTCGCGCTTACCATCGCGATAAGCGTGCGCAGGCTTTTCTTCAACATTGAAAAGGAAGGCAGGCCCTTTGACCTTGAATGTAACCAGACACTTCGTCGAGTAGGACATTTATTCCTTATCGGCGGCGTTGCCGTGAGGCTTCTTGGCGCCGTAATCACGGGAATGATACTCTCGGGATTTGGCGGCAGCTTTACCGATGCGTTCGTCGGCCAGTTATTCGAGCCCTCCATGCTCTTTGCAGGCCTGATTATTTGCCTGATTGCCAGCATCTTCCGCTACGGGTATATCCTGCAAAAACAAGATGACGAGTTGCTCTAGGGGGAATCCATGATTATTCTGCGGCTCGACCGCATGCTTGCCGAACGCAAGATCTCATCCAAAGAGCTTGCGGAACGCGTGGGCATCTCCCAGGTCAATATGTCGCGCATCAAGACGGGCAAGGTTTCTGCCGTGCGCTTTTCAACTCTTGACGCGATATGCCGGGCACTCGACTGCCAACCGGGCGATGTGCTGGAATATATGCCTGACGATGAAGCCGATAATCTTTTTGGACTTAAAGATTCATAGGCATAATTTAGCCACCAGCGCCTAAACGCAAATAGCCCGCTAGAACAACATCCGTTCTAGCGGGCTATTCAGATATTTCGGCTACGCACTCGGAAGCTCAGGCGAACCTTACGCAAACAGGCCGTAGATGCTGATGTTGGCCTTGGCGTAGAGGCCGTTAGCATACTCAGTCCACTTGGAGCTGGCGCTCGAGGCCTGCGAAGAGTACTGTTGGTAGGCAGTGTAATAGGCGGTCATGGCCTGCTTGTAGGTGGCGCTATCGGCCGTAAAGGCATCATCGGCAAAGGCCTTGGCATAGGTGCTGTCGGCATCCTTCCAAGTGCCCTTTGAGCTATCCCACTCATCGCCGGCAAGGTTGATGATGTAGTCGGCGTAGTCCTTGCTCGCGGTCTCCTCGTTGCCGTCAGCAGGCTCGGTCGGAGCGGTCGGCATGCTTGCGGAGCTATCGCCCACCTTCTTCTTGTAGAGCTTCTGCAGCGTCGCAGACTGGCGGACGATCTGCTTGGCCTGATCCTTGGACACGCCGTACTGCGTGGCCATGGTCTTGTAGTCGGAGGTACCGATGGAATCCTCGGCGTACTGCTTCATTTCCTTGGAAGAGACGGTAATGCCCTCGTCCTCGGCAGCGTCCAGCAGAATCTGGTTGCGCACGTAGGACAGGATAACGTCGGCAGACGGAGCGGTGTAGTTGCCGTCGTCGTTCTTGACGGTGTCGAGGCTGTACTGGCTCTCGATGGCCTCGCGCGCGGTGATGTCACTCTTCTTGCCGTTGTAGCTGTAGCTTGCCACGGTCGAATCGAGCTGGTCCTCGGTCAGGGTCGACGAGCCGACACCCTTGCCGCCAAAGCCGCCATTGCCAATAAAGAAGCCAATCACGGCAGCAATCACGACTGCAACCACAAAGGCGGCAATCATCGTCTTCTTGTGCTTGCAAGTGTGGTCATCCACGTCGGAGTCGTCGTCCTCGTCCTGCTCCTCGGGCATCAGATTCTCGTCAGCGGCATCCGCGGCAATCTGAGCCTCCAGTCGGGCGTCCTCCTCCTCGGCCGTCGTGCCGGCGGCAATGTGCTCGGCAGACGTACCGGTGACCAGGTCGATCTTCTCGTCCTCGTCACCGTCGGGGCCTTCGCCGCGCTCGATGATCTGGATGCCGTCGATCTCGTCCTTCTCGTCCTTCTTTTGAATCAGACCCATATCGGTTACTCCTTGTTAGGAAACATAGTCTTCAATAGAATACGCCCGACAGAGTGCCGGGCGTATTGATTCTTAGGTTATACGCAAACACTTAAGTACTATTTAGGCGTTTGCAGCGTGCAGACCTTAGGCCAGGTGCGCGATAACGGCATCGGCAAAGGCCTGCGTGCCCACGGCGCCCTCGACGGAGCCGGTCTGGGCACGACGCACGTCACCGGTAACCTGCTCGCCCTCGTCGAGCGTGGCAGAGACGGCGGCGCGAATGCGATTGGCAGCGTCGTTCTCGTCCAGGTGATCGAGCATCATCGCAGCAGAGAGGATCTCGGCCGTGGGGTTGGCGATATCCTGGCCAGCGATATCGGGCGCGGAGCCGTGCGTTGCCTCGAAGATGGCGCAGTCAGCACCGATGTTGGAGCCGGGGGCCATGCCTAAGCCGCCTACCAGGCCGGCGCACAGGTCGCTCACGATGTCGCCGTACAGGTTGGGCAGCACCAGGACATCGAAGTCGTTGGGGTTCTGGACCAGGCCCATGCAGGTGGCGTCGACAATCTTGTCGTTGAACTCGATATCGGGATAGTTGGCGGCCACCTCGCGCGCCACGCGCAGGAACAGGCCGTCGGTCGCCTTCATAATGTTGGCCTTGTGCACGGCCGTCACCTTTTTGCGGCCGCAGCGGCGGGCATACTCAAAGGCATACTCCACAATGCGGCGGCTCTTGGCGATGGAGATCGGCTTGATTGAAATGGCGGAATCAGCAGCGAAGGTCTTCTGACCCGAGCGCTCGACAAGCTGCGAGAGCTCCTCGACCTCGGCAGCCCCCTCATCGAACTCGATGCCGGCATAGAGGTCCTCGGTGTTCTCGCGCACGATGACCAGGTCGACGTCGCGGAAGCGCGAGCCGTCGCCCGGCTGCGACAGGCAGGGGCGCACGCAGGCGTACAGGTCGAAGTGCTTGCGCAGGGCCACGTTAACGCTGCGGAAACCCGTGCCGACCGGCGTGGTGATGGGGCCCTTGATGGCAACCTTGGTCTCGGCGACCGCATCGAGCACGTGCTGGGGCAGCGGCGTGCCAAACTCGTCCATGACGCCGGCACCTGCCTCCTGGACGTTCCAGTTGATCTGGACACCGGTGGCCTCGACCACGCGGCGCATGGCCTGCGTAATCTCGGGACCGATACCGTCACCGGGAATCAGGACTACATCGTGCGCCATAATCTGTCACTCCTCGTCTTCGGCGTCGTCAGATTTTTTAACGCTAGCACGCTTCTTCTTTTTGGAGAGATCCAGGCCAAAACGTTTAACAAGCATTTCGCAAATCTCGCTCGAACGGGCCTTGAGATAGCTGCCCTTGCCGTTCTCGGCGTCGAACTTAAGGCGCAGCGCAAGCTTCTCGGCGACCTCGGCGTCGATCTCGCCCTGGCCAAACTCGTACAGGCAACCGAGCATATCGCGATACTCAAGGTCGCCGTGGTAGCACTGGATGGCCTCGTCTAGGATGGGCCAAGCCTCGCGTGAACGCTCAGCACTCGTGGCGCCCCACACGCACAGCAGGCGGAAGGCGGCATAGCGCAGCGTGGAGGAAATCTCGTCGAACAGTGCGGTCTCGGCGCCCTCAAAGGCATCGCCCAGCTGCTCGGGGCAGGTGGTGGCGAGCGCCGTCAGGGCATCGAGGGCCTCCCAGCGGGTCTGAGCCTCGGGGCGGTCGAGCGCCTCGATCAGCGCGGGCACGCAGGGCACCACGCGCTGCGGATCGCGCTCGGCAAGCAGGTGCAGCACGCGGGCGGCAAACTGGCGGATACGGCGCGTGGGGCAGCCGAGCTCCTGGACCAGGCGGTCGACGGCATTCTCGTTCTCCTCTGCCAGCTGAAGCTGTGCCAGCTCCTCGTCGGTGAGCTGTTCGTCTTTGTTTTCTGCCATAGTTACCTCTTCTTACTATTTCTTATCGTGCTTGCCAGCACCCTTGCTGTCATCGGTGACCGAGATGAGCTGTCGGTCGGCAGCGCCATTACGACGCGCACGGCGGCGTTCCTCGGCATCGCCCGCGTCGGCGGCGGCGCGGTGTGCCTTGTTGACGTTAAAGACCTCGTCGTGCTTGCGCCACGGACCGACGGACTCGCCAAAGCTCATCTTAAGGCCGGCGATAAAGCCGCCGAGCCAGCCGATCGGCGCAAACTGCACCAGCGGGAACAGCGAGAACACCCAGGTCAGCAGGACGACTGCCGCAGCTCCCGCAAAGTTGGCAATCCAGTAGTCGCGCTTGGTGATGACGCGCTTTTCGCACGCCCACTGGCCGCACAAAAAGCCGATGTAGATCGCAAAGAGAAAGAGCACCAGCGCAAGCACCACGAACGTCAAGCTCATAGGCGCTACTCCCCGTGATGGTGGCCGCAGCAGCACTCGTGGCCGTCGTCATGACCGTGACCGCCGCAGCACTCGTGGTCCTCGCCATGGTGGTGTCCACAACCGCACTCGTGGTCGTCGCCACGCTCGCCGCAACCGCAGCCTTCCTCGTGAGCACCGTGCTCCTCGGGACGATACTGCGACCAGTCCAGACCGGCGGCGATGGCATCGGCCTCCTCCTTATAGAGGACCGTGACGGCCTGGGTGCCCAGCTTGGCGCCACCGATGGCATCGAGCATGTCGTAAAGCGTAAAGGCCACGTCGGCGCCGGGCAGCGCAAGCTCACGGTCGTCGGCATAGGCGAGCGCCAAGCGCAGGTCCTTAATGAAGTGCTCGACCATAAAGCCGGGCTTGTAGTCGCCGTCGAGCGCCTTGGGCGCCAGGCTCTCCATGGCGCCGGACTTGCCGGTGCCACCCAGGATCATCTGACGGGTCTTCTCAAGATCAAGGCCGCTCAGCTCGGCAAACGCCAGCGCGTCTGCCATGCCGACCATGCAGGCGCCCAGCGACACCTGGTTGGCGAGCTTGGCAGCCTGGCCCTTGCCGGCGCCATCGAAGCAGCAGATGGTTGCCGCAAAGGTGGAAAGGATGTCGCGGACCGGCGCGATGTCGTTCTCGGTGGCGCCCACGATAGCCGTGAGCGTGCCGGCGATGGCACCCGACTCGCCGCCGGTGACGGGGCAGTCAAACGCCATGCGACCGGAGACCTGGGCGGCCTCGGCAATATCGCGCGCCAGCTCGGGCGAGCTCGTGGTAAGGTCGATCAGGACCGCACCGGGCTTAGTGCACGCGAGCAGACCGTCACCCGCCAGGTAGAGCTCCTCGACCTCGGAGGGATAACCCACCATGGTAAAGACGACGTCGGCGTTCGCCGCGGCATCTGCCGGCGTATCGGCCCAAGCGGCACCGCGCTCGATAAGCGCGGCAGCCTTGGACTTGGTGCGGTTGTTGACCGTGACGGGATAGCCGGCATCCAGGATGTGACCGGCGATGGGGGCACCCATGATTCCGGTGCCGATAAATGCGACGGAGAGCTTGTTTGCCATGAAACCTTTCCTTTTGGGTTGGGTGTTGTTACCAGGTTGAATACTCGATGCCAGCGTTTGGGCTGTGAGTCGAGGGCGATTACGGACGCAGCGCTTGCCTACTGACCGCGCACGCGGCGGGCGATACGGTCGGAAAGCGACGCCTTGTCGGCGCGGTTCTTACCCCAAAACGCGCAGCCCACCATGCCGGGGCCCACGTGCGAGCCGATGGTGGGACCCACGGAGCCGCGAATGATCGTGACGTCGGCGCAACCCTCCTCCTTGCGGATGGCGGCTTCGAGCCAGTCACCATCCTTTTCGGCATCGGCCGTCATGATGGCGATGGGCATGGTGCGATCGGGCGCGTAGTTCTCGCGGAACGACTTGAGGATGGACTTGAGCGCCTTCTTGCGGCCGCGGTTGACGCCGATCAGCGACAGCGAGCCGGCCAGGTCGTAGGAGAGCTCGGGCTTGACGTCGAGCTTTGCCGTGAGCTGCGCCGCCGCGGGAGGAATGCGGCCGCCGGCAGCCAGTGCGTCGAAGCTCTCGAGCGTAAAGTAGCCGTGCACGTAGGTTTTTGCCTCGTTTGCCCAATCGACCAGCTGTTTGGCGGTCAGCCCCGCCGAACGCTGGCGCACGGCCTCAAGCGCCAGGAGCTCGCCGGTCGCGCAGGGCAGGGCGTTGTCGACCACGTAGAGCTCAAAGTTGGGATACTCGGCGCGCACGGCATCTGCCGCCTGGCACGCAGAGTTGTAGCTCGACGACAGCGCCGAGGTAAAGCACAGGTAGACCGTGGGCGTGCCCTCTTTGGCGCACTCGGTAAAGAACTCGATATAGCGACCGAGCGACACAGCCGAGGTGGACACGCGGGCACCGGCGCGCATGCGGTCGTAGAACTCCTTAGGACTCATGCTCGACCAGATGTCATCCGTGCGCTCTTCGCCATCGATAATGAAGGGGAAACCCAGGATATCGACATCAAGGTTCGCGGCGACCTCGGGACTAAAGTCGCAGCAGGTATCGACGACGATGCGGCAACGGTCCGAATGGCCGGTAGATGCAGCCTTGTCCATCAAAGCGACTCCTTACGTAAAAAAGGCGGCCACCCGCATGGGATGGCCGCCAACCGTTAACTCATGCAAGTTAACGTATTTTACTCGTCAAGTGTTTCGATGCGGGGCTTGATGATGCCATATCCACCATTCTTACGGTGATACACCACATTGATGAGGCCGGTCGTCGCGTTCTCAAACACGTAGAAGTCGTGACCCAGCAGATCGGTCTGCACCAGCGCCTGCTCCTCGGTCATCGGGGCGACGTCAATAACCTTCTCGCGGACGAGCAGGTCGTCCTCCTCCTCGGGCAGCAGCAGGTCGGCCAGATCCTCGACGCGCTCGACCGGTGCGACATCCGCGGCGCTGGCACCACCCTGGCGGTTGTCCACGACCTTGGTCTTGAACTTGCGCAGCTGGCGGGTAACCTTATCGGCGGAGAGGTCGATGGCAGCATACATATCTGCGCCGTGCTCGGCAACGCGAATCACAGAACCGCGGACGCGAACCGTGACCTCGACGATTGCCGGGTTGGGGTTCGAGGGGTTCTTCTCATAACGAAGCACGACGTCGACTGTCATGGGCTCGATATCGAAAACCTTGAGCGCCTCGCCGATCTTCTCATCCACATGCGCACGCAGAGCATCGGTTACCGTCGTCTTGCGTCCAGAAACCTTGATATCCATACGTGGCTCCAATCTGCCTCGGGGACTTACTGTACTGGCTATGTACCCATTGCCGTGCATTTAATCACCCGAATTCCCAAAGACCCGAATAACGACTGCTTGATACCGCATACCGAAGTCTCGCACTTTTCCGCGGCAAAGTGCGCTATAGGAGGGCGTCGACGGAGTTAATTTTTCTCCTGGAAATTAGCTTTGACCTGCTAGTTTTAGCAAAATAGAAAAGCCGGGCTCCCCTATTTGGGAGACCCGGCCATGCGTGTTGAAACCGTGAAGAAGCGCCTCGTTCGATGTGTGGTAGACGCCACCCCTACCAATAACTAGCTATTGAGCTTGTTGATGTCATCGTCGGTGATGGCGCCCTCCTGGCTAGACGACGGACCGTCGCCGTTGTTATCAGAGGCGTCGCCATCGGAGGACTCGGTCTCGTTGGACGTGGAGTCGGATGCCTGCACATTGGCCCCCGAAACAGTCTTGGCGGTAAGGTCATAGGGCATTTGGCCATACCAGACGCAGTGGACCGCCTCGAGCGTGCCGTCGACCGTGATACCGTCGAGGGCATCGCTCACGGCACGGCATAGCTCATCGTTAGAGCTAAGGCCTGCGACGCCAAGCGTGGAGGGCGCCTCGAGCGTGCCGACATAGGAGATCTGGCTCATCAGGCGCGCGAGGTAACCACCGGCCGTGGAATCACAGATCACGTAATCGACCTCGCCCGACTCGAGTGCCTCGAAGCACTCGTTGATGTTGGAGAAGGTCTTTTGGTTGGCCGTGATGCTCTGCTTGGCGAGCGCTTCCTGCGAGGCCGAGGAAGTCTGAACGCCCAAGGTAGCAGTGTTGAGTGTGTCGGTTGAGACACTCGGGGACTCTCCGTCACTGCTCTTGCCGAATACGGCGGCGGCATCGTACAGACAGGTGCCAAGCGAGCTGATGTCGCCGCCCGCAGACTTGATGTCGCCAATAAAGATGTCGGCCTTTTTATCGCTGAGCGCGGAATCGGCCGAGGACGCATCGACAAAAGCAACCTTGAGACCCATGCGGCACGCGAGGGCACGAGCGGCATCGACCGCATAGCCCGTGAGGTTTCCGTCGGCATCCTGCATGGCTTGCGGGGCATCGGAAGTATCGAGGGCGACCGTCAGGGTTCCCGGCGTGACCAGGGCATTGTCCGATACCGTGGGGGTAACGGTCTCGCGCTCGATCTGGTCGATCGTGGGCGTCGTGAACGTGGACAGTGGATTGAACGCGCATCCGCTCAGGCCCAAAACGGCAATGACCACCGCGGCCCCAGCACCTAACCGAGCCGCATGCATCAAGCTGCCCCTCACCATGTCCACTACCCTGCCTTCTGTGTCGTATACGATCCGTGCCCCGCACGGAATATCGGGTTGTTCCCACCAGCTGACCTGGTATTTGACCCCACACTTGCGCACCGGGGCGTTTGCTCGGGAGGCCGCAGCCACCTTCACGACTGGCCCGCTCGCCCGCGAGGCGGTATTGCCCCAAAGAAAGTAGAACGGACGGTGCGGCTTACATCTAGGACGCGCCATGATCGCGCCGCGCGCACGCGGTCGCTTACGTGGATCCCTTTGACCGCGTCTGTCTTGGACTAGGATGGGCATTTCGTCCGTCCGCAACCACAGCCTGGCAGGAACGTAGCGCATTATAGCTAAGTTCAAGCTATAGTTTAAGGTTAGGGACGTTATTCGCATCGCGAGCACAGATTTCGCAGGTCGGGGCGGACCATTCGTGCCCCCATGAAGCCCGGAGCTCCCCCCACGGGGAGCTCCGGGGCACCCGTCTCAGGGTGCCGTGTGCAAAAAACGGCAAATATGAGTACTGTTACCAATTTAGTAGCAGCGTATTTCCGCCCCACGAGCCCTTTTTGAGTTCCGCATAGCCCGCTTGGCGCCAAGATATTCCACATTCGTTTATTATCTCATCGCTGAATCCAGTTTTTCGGCCCAAGTTTCTTTATTTTTGCTGTCACTAATCTAGTAGCAGTACTCATATTTGCCGTTTTTTGCACAGGGCATATAAACAGACCCCCTATAAAGCCATAGTTTTACGCCGGCTTGAGCCCAAAGCACGCTCGGAGCGTATTCAGCAGAGCATCTTGCCTCTTTCGACGAGCCTCTACACGATTCTGATATCGCTTACCCATGCGTTGGTATATGCGCCATGCGAGCGCCTCTAACGCCTCCATGTCGCAGAGCATCTCGTTGTTGACCGTCGCGACCTCGATTCCCATAGTAATCAAACCCGTGTTGCGTTTTTCATCATGGATACGTCCCCTCCGGGAGGAATGGCCCAGCTCACCGTTGTATTCCAGGTCAAACCGGGCTGCTTCCTGATATGCATCGCAAACTGCGTGCGGCATCCCCGAGATTGCCTGCGCGCGGTCATCGAACTCGATCTTGTAGTCGGTCTTAAAGGGACCGCAAGCAAATCCGCCATAAGAAAACGGAAGTGAAAACAGAGCGAGCATGATGCACTCCATGGGCGAGAACAGATTTTCTGACAGGTAGGGGCACAGACGCAGCAGCTGTTTGGCCGCACTCCCCTTGCATGCCGAGAGGTAATCTGTCAGGCGATCGGGTGTCAGCACCGGCTCGACTTCAAAGTAGCCCACGTCTGCCGGTTGGTCCTTGTCCTTTGCAAGTCTATTCGCAACAGGCGAGGTATAGGGAGGCAGATACTTCCCGCGATCGCTCAGTGAAATCTTGGAACACAGTTCCTGGGCCAGGGCAAACGCCTGGATACAGCCGACCTCGCGGGCGACAGCAACACAAAGGGCCTCGGGAGACAGGCTGTACACCCCCGGTTCCACCTCTAGAATCGAGCCGGCGGGCAACCCGGAGCACACGGACCAGCCCACGCCAGGCATGCGGCGGCGCTGCGCCGCAGATCCCACCAGCAAGCACAGATCTTCTTGCACCTCGCCGCTTTTGGCTCCAATTCGCACCAGGTCGGAAAGATAGATATCCTCGGTCGAAGGCGACGACGTACACAGCACGCGGCGCTCCTCCTCGGGCTCAAGGTCCTTCCAGCCGATATAGCCCATCTGCCGGCGCTCGGCTCGAATCATACGCAACGCCGAGGCGCCCGCCAGGATCACGGAAGCCGCTAGCTGCTCTTTTGTCGGTTTATTGCACTGCCTGATTGTTACCGCCACATGAGTCACCCCTACCAGACACGCGCAATCGCAAGGCCGTCGACGGCTGCAGCGCCGGCGCGCTTGAGCTCGGCAGAGGCGGCCGCCATGGTTGCGCCCGTGGTTATAACGTCGTCGATAAGCAGCAGACGCTTGCCCCGCACGTTCTCGACCGCTTCGTACATGCCCCGCGCACGCTCGCGGCGCTCGTCGCGACCGAGCTGGCGCTGATCACCATGACCGTATTTAACGAGGGCATCGAGCAGCGGCAGCCCCGACAGCTCGCAAAACGGACGGGCGATGGCCTCCATGTGATCAAAACCGCGACGCCGAAACGCAGCTGCCGTCGCCGGCACAAACACCACCGCGTCGGCACCGGACAACACGCCACCATAGCGATTGGGAGCTGCGACTTGAGCGTTTAAGGCAGCGTCATAGAGCAGCTCCGCCAGATACGAAGCTAGGCGTCGCTCGCCCGCGTCCTTGTACGCCTTAATGATGCGCGGCAGCGGATGCGCGTAGACGGCGCACGCCAAGCAGCGATCGAGCGCCTCGGCCATCGCCGAGGACTCCCCCTCGACCGAGCACTCGGTGCACAGCAGGTCCCCATACGGAGCACCACACCGGATACAGCTATGGCACGGGTCGATGAGCACAAGCGAGGCCAGACAATCCTGGCAAATCAGTGCACCGGCGCGTTCGCAGCCGGCACAGCGCGTGGGCGACAACGCCTCAAGCGCTTCGTGTGCCGCCCGCTCGGCAAACGGTCGCAATTTGTCCGCAAACGGCAGGTCGGCACCGTCTTGCAAGCGGTTCAAAACATCCAAATGGTTCTTCATGACACAACCCTCCCTACGCACTGGGCGCGGGGAGGGTTGCCGATTCATGCATATGCTACCCCGGAGTACTCCGGGGCAAGGCAAACAAAACCGCGTGCGGGCGCTACTCGCCGGCAGGCGGCTGCGGTGCCGACGAAGACGGGGCCGAGCCATCGCCACCATCATGGCGCGGCTTACGGGAACGGCGACGGCGACGGCGCTTTTGGCCCTGGTCGGCCGAGCCCTCGCCACCACGGTCCTCACGCGAATCGTGCTCGTCGCGAGCGGCGCCGCGCGAAGCCTTGGCAGCAGCTCCCCCGCCGTCTCCAGGACGACGGCGCGTGACCTTGACCTCGCCATCCGAGACCTGATCGGCCACGGAGGGCACCGAGGGCTTCTGCTGCGCGCCCGACGAGTGGCGACGGCGCGGACGCGGCGCGCGCTCATCCTCGCCATGCGACTTGCCGCCCTTATCGGCAGGCGCATCGGCGCCCGAGCCGCCCTTGGGGGCAGCGCCGGCCTCGCGAGCGGCTGCGGCACGGAAGGCATCCTCGCGCTCCTCGCTCGACAGATGACGGCGACGACGGCGCGTGGGATTCATGCCACCGCCGCGATTCTGCTGTTGAGGCTGCTGAGCCTCGCGCTCGCGTGTGCCGTTCTTGCCGGCAACTGCGGCCTCGCTGGTATCGGCAGAGCCCGCACGCTTGCGGCGACGGCCGCCTGCCTCCTCGACCTCGGGCGTCTCGGACTTGCCACGGCCCTTTCCACGGCCACGACCCTCGCCCTGACCGGCGCGAGCATCAGATTCGGCATCGCGACGACGGCGCTTGGGCATCGATATGCCCGCCAGGCGATCAGCGTTCGACAGGCCATCGCCCACGTCGACGCCGTTCTCGCGATCGAGCTCCATGAGCGCCAGGCGCATCTCGGGCGACTCGATGCGCTCGAGCACGTCGCGCGTCACGCAGTCGGGACGGCAGTTACAGCCCTGCTCGGCTGCCTTCTTTTTGCAGCCCTCCGAGCAGGTCATATCGGCCAGGTTGACCTTAAAGACCTTGCCGTTCTCCAGGCGCAGCACCAGCTGCTCGCGCGGTGTGTCATATTCTTGGATACGCGCCTTGCCAAGCGGCGTATCGATAAGCGTCTTCTTTTTGGGTGCGCGGCTCTTAAAGTCCTTGTATGCCTCGAACTCATAGCGCAGGCAGCACATCAGGCGGCCGCACACGCCGCTGATCTTGGACGAGTTAAGCGGTAGATCCTGCTCTTTTGCCATGCGAATCGAGACGGGCTCAAACTGTCCGCCAAAGCGCGTGCAGCAGAGCTCCTGTCCGCACTGGGCATAGCCGCCCACCAGGCGGGTCTCGTCGCGCACGCCGATCTGACGCATGTCGACGCGAATGTGCAGCGTCGAGGACAGGTCCTTGACGAGCTGACGAAAATCGACGCGCTCCTCGGCCGCAAAGTAGAACACGGCCTTCTCGCCGCCAAACAGGTACTCGACGCCGACCGGCTTCATCTCGAGGTCGAGCTCTTTGACGAGACGGCGGAAATCGACCATCGCCTCGTCGCCCTGGATGGCCAGGTCGTCGGCAAGCTGCAGGTCGATGTCGCTCGCCACGCGCAGCACGGGCTTGAGCGGCTGGCCGATCTCGTCCTGCGGCACCTCGAAAGGATCGGCCGTGACCAGGCCGATCTCGGTTCCGCGCTCAGTGGAGCAAATGGCATAATCGGCCTCGAGGATATCCAGATCCTGCGGGTCAAACCACAGGTCGCGCGAGGCGTAGGTAAACTTAACGGGTACGACTAACGGCATTTCAGTGCCTTCCTGATATCGAACAGCATGACCTCGATGGCCAGCTGGGGAGTAACGTTTCTGGCGATGTTGCGCTCGGCGGTTGCGACCGCTTCGAGCGCCTGGGTGGCACCCGCAACATTGGTCGCGGCGGCAAGCCGACCGATCGTGTCGCGCACATCCTCGTTCACGACGTCGGCCGCCTCATCCTGAAGCGTCAGCAGCACGTCGCGCATGAGCGTCCGCGCGCTCGCCAGCGCTTCCATGATACCCGAACGCTCACGCGCGTTGAGTTCGCGCTTGTTGCGGTCCTCAAGCTGCTTCAATGCTCCACGCGACAGGTAGTCGGCATTTTGCTCGAGTACCTTTTCCTGCGTGGACTTGACCTCGGCCAACGGCGCCTTGACGGCGATGATGAGTGACTTGGCGCGGCTGAGCACGTCGGCCTCATCGGCGGCAATGAGCGAGTCGATGGCACGGACCATCTGACGGCGGGCGTCCTGGCGCTCGGCACTCTTAAGGAACTCGATACCGCGCGTGGGGCTCCCCGCCACGGCGACCGCCATGCGACAACGTGCGAGATCCTGGCCCGTCGCGCGGCTCACGGCCTGCGCGGCCATGGTGGGCGACACCAGCCGAAACGGCACACACTGGCAGCGGCTCACGATGGTGGGCAGCATCACGTCTGCCGAGGTGCCCAGCAGGATGAACATGACACCCTCGGGCGGCTCCTCGAGCGTTTTGAGCAATGCGTTGGCGGTGTTGGCGCGCAGCTGCTCGGCACGGTCAATGATGTAGACCTTGACCTTGGCGCGGATGGGCGCCAGGGGCACGTCATCGAGTAGCTCGCGCGTCTGGGCGATGAGGTAGCCCGTGGCGCTCTCGGGCGTGTAATAGTGCACGTCGGGGTGCGTATGGCGCGCGACGCGCACGCAGCTGTCGCATGCGCCGCAGCCGTCCTGCTCGCACAGGAAGGCCTGGGCGAGCGCCCATGCGGCATCGAGCTTGCCGGCACCGGGCGCTCCCAAGAACAGATAGGCGTGCGATGCACGACCGCTGGCGACGGCGTTGGTCAAAAAGTCGCGCACGCGCTCTTGGGTATCGAGCTTGGCGAGCAAGCTTGTCTGCGCAGGGGCCATGCTACTCGGCCTCCTGGGCAAGCGCGGCGACGACGGCATCCTGCGGGATATCGAGGCCGTACGCGCGAACCTGCTCAACCGTCTGCGCGAAGACGTCCCCGATCGGCGCGGTGGCGTCGATGAGCTTTACGCGAGCGGGTTCCTCGGCAGCGATAGCGCAAAATCCCTGGTAGACGCGCTCTTGGAAGGCTATGCCCTTTGCCTCCATGCGGTCGGCCGCGCCGCGGGCAGCCATGCGCAACGCCGCCTGCTCGGGCGTGATGTGGTAGACGAGCGTGAGCGCCGGGTGCGTACCCGCGACGGCCAGGTTGTTGGCGTCGCGCACCATCCGGCGATCAAGGCCGTCGGCAAACGCCTGGTAGCAGGTCGTGGAATCGTAGAAGCGATCGCACAGGACCACCTTGCCGGCAGCGAGGGCAGGCGCGATGACCTCGTGCACTAGCTGGGCGCGCGCCGCCTCATAGAGCAGCAGCTCGCAGGTGTCTCCCATCGCCGTGTTGGCGGGGTCGAGCAGCAGGGCACGAATCTTTTCGCTGATGGCGGTGCCGCCCGGCTCGCGCAGGGTCACGACCTGATAACCGGCAAGGTCAAGCACGCGGGCCAGCAGGCGCGCCTGCGTGGACTTGCCGGCACCATCGACGCCCTCGAGCGTGATAAAGCTATGTTGAGCAGGCTCAAAAGCCATGGGCGCAGCCCCTTCCTACAAGGCGCGTAAATGCAGATATATCAACCAAGCCATGATACCCCAGTGCTCGGCGCGTCCCCAATGGCTAAAGGTGTCTTTCCAAAGTTGCGGTGAAATAGGGACTGATTGAAGCTCTGAGACCGCCAAACAGTCCCTATTTCACCGCAACTTATGATGGGGACTTTTGGACGCTGGGTATAATCGTCGTATTGATTTGAAATGTGGCGAAAGGAGCGGCAATGTCTCGGTATTGTGCCTCGTGCGGCAAGCTTCTTGCAGATGATGCCAAGTTCTGCACCTCGTGCGGTGTACCCGTTGAGCAGACAGCCGCGAGCAATGGCCAGCCCGCGTTTGAGCAGACCGGCTCCCTCGATACGTCGCAAACCAAACCGGACGATCGCCTCGCCTATCGTCCTGACCCCGCCGCCAACCCCGCAGCGGTCGAAACGACACAGCGTATGCCCGTCACGGGTACCTCAACTCAACAGCAACCGGCGTCTACATACGCGCCTACTTCGCCGCAGGCCCCCGCCGCCAAAAAGAGCGGTACCAAGCTGCTTATCGCCATTATCGTTGTGCTGGTAGCAATCATCATCGCCCTGGTCGTCTTCTTTGTGATCAAGCCGTTCGACAACTCCGCCACGCAGACGACCGCCGAGGTTACCAAGCTGCACCACGATGTTGACGATGATGACCTTAAGCCCCTCGGCGACCCCAATAGCCTTTACGATGATGACGACGATGACGACGAGGACGACGGCGAAGCAACCCTCTCCGAGCAGAACCTCTACCGTCGCCTGAGCGAATACTACGATCTGCTCGAAGATCTCGATAGCCAGGTCCGCGCCTGCGCGCAGGCCTTCAATGGCAGCTATCTGGAAGAAGATCGCACCGCCCGCCAAAATCTCGCCGACGTCGCCGAGCGAACGGAGGACACCATCGAGCAGTATTACGACATCGTCGAGAACCTAGACGTCCCCATGAGCTCTAAGAACTACAGTTCCTGGAAAGACATCGTTGCCCTGTACGACGACCTGGACCACCGCATTGACGCAATCTGTGACGCCTGGGAAATCAGCCTGAAATACGCTAAGCCTGCGGACCACAAGAATGAGATCGTGGCACCGCTGTCGCGCGACAACGTGGCAGGTACCAATGACAATAAGTACCGCCTAGACTTTGAGGAGCGCTATCCCGGCGCCAAACCCGTCGAAGTGAACTAGTCGCATGCGACGTTCTTAAACGGCTAGTCATTAAAGAACGTCCCCAATGACTACGCAAAAACGAGCGAGGATCATGGGACCCTCGCTCGTTTTTGTTTTGGGCTATGTTCCGGCTGCGCCGCTACTTGTCGGCGGCCGCCTTCTTGGCGGTCGTCTTCTTGGCAGCAGTCTTCTTTGCTGCCGTGGTCTTCTTTGCCGCGCTCGCCTTGGTCGCAGTCTTGCGGCCGCGGGCGGGCTTCTTCTCCTTGGTCGGGCAGTCCATGTTGACGCAGATACGCCACGGACCGCGCGCCGTGTTGACCACCACGATGGGAGCGCCGCACTCGGGACAGGTCTCGCCCGTCGCTTCGAGTTTGCCGCGCGCCGGCAGCGGATAGCTCACGCCGCAATCGTCATAGTTGGTGCAGCGGATAAAGCGCTTGCCGCTCTTCTCGCTCTTGTGTGCAATCAGATCGCCATGACGTCCGGCCTCGGCGCACACCTTGCACTCGCCCACCTTAAGGTCGGGCTCGTAGTTAGTGGGGCATGTGGGGTTCACGCAAATCTCGAAGGCCTTCTGGCGGAACGGCTGGCACTTAATGCGCGGCGCACCGCACTCGGGGCACACGGCGGCCTCGCCCTCGAGCGGGCTTACCTTGACGCCGCTCGGCACCGGATAGGTCACATCGCAGTCGGGCCAGCCCATGCAGCCGATAAAGCTGCCGCGGGTCTTGGCGCTCGTCTTCATAACCAAGTCCTTGCCGCACTTGGGGCAGGCGCCCACGCGCGCATCAGCCGTGACGGCGTCGCTGATGGCGTCTCCCAGCTCCTGCGTATGCTTGAGCAGCTCGTCGAGCACACCGGCCAGCAGCGCGCGCGAGTGCGTCACGACATGCTCTTCGGTGTCCTCGCCGCGCTCCACGCGAGTCATGTCGCCGTCGAGCTCGCTGGTCATATCGGGGCTCGTGATGCGCGGGGCAAACTGCGACAGTGCATCGATGATGGCGATGCCCAGCTGACTCGGCTCCACGGGATCGTTTTTGAGGTAGCGCACGGCGTACAGGCGCTCGATGATGCTCGCACGCGTGGACTTGGTGCCCAGGCCGCGCTTTTCCATCTCCTGCACGAGCTTGCCCTGGCTGTAGCGCGCGGGCGGCTCGGTCTGTTTGGCCTCGAGCTTAATGTCGAATACGTCGACCGTATCGCCCTGCTCCAGCGGCGGCATCTGCTCGTCGCGCTTAAGGCCGTACGGGTATGCCTCGCGGAAACCCGGGGTCACGAGCACATCGCCCGAAGCCACGAACGGCTCACCGTTCACATCGAGCTCGAGCTTGGTGTTCTCGATGGTCGCGGGACCCATGAGCGTCGCCAGGAAGCGGCGGGCGATGAGGTCGTAGAGCTTGCGCTGGCCGCCGTCGAGCGTGGACGGATCGCCCTCGCCCGTGGGATAGATAGGCGGGTGGTCGGTGGTCTCGACCTTGCCGCGCGTGGGCTTCATGGGACCGGCGAGCACCTTTTTGCATACGGGCGCCAGCGCCGGATTGATCTTTGCCAGGTCGCTCACCACGGCGCCCAGATCGAGCGTCGCAGGGTACACGGTGTTGTCGACACGCGGATAGCTGATGAGACCGGCCATGTAGAGGGACTCGGCGATGCGCATCGTACGCGCAGGCGAGATGCCCTCGGCCGCGGCGGCAGCCTGCAGCGAGGTGGTCGCAAACGGCGTGGGCGGCTGCTGCTTACGCGAGCGCTTGGTCACCGCGGCAACGGTCGCCGTCGTAGCGCCGTCAACGTGGCCGTACGCCGTCTCGGCAGCATCCTTGTCGGTAAAGCGTGCCGTCTTGTGCGCAATCTTAAAGCGGTCGTCCTCGGCAGCACCCTGTGCGGCGCCCATGCCGCGGATCTGCCAATAGTCCTCGGGCACAAACGCCATGCGCTCGCGCTCGCGCTCGACCACCAGGGCAAGCGTCGGCGTCTGCACGCGGCCGGCAGAGCGCACGTTGCCAAAGCCGCCAAACTTGGCGAGCGTCAGGTAGCGCGTGAGCACCGCACCCCAAATGAGGTCGATGTGCTGACGGCTCTCGCCCGCGTCGGCCAGGTTCTGGTCGAGCGAGACGAGATTATCGAAGGCCTGCGTGATCTCGGCCTTGGTAAACGAAGAATACTGGGCGCGGGCGACCGGCAGGTCGGGCGCAACCTCGCGCACCTTGTTGAGGGCGTCCGAACCGATCAGCTCGCCCTCGCGATCGAAGTCCGTGGCGATGATGACGCTGTCGGACTTCTTGGCAAGGTTCTTGAGCGAGCGAATGAGCTCTTTCTCGGCCGGCAACTTAATGACGGGCGCCCAGGTGAGATAGGGCAGGCTCTCGAGCTTCCAGCCCTTGATGGAGATGCCATCGGCAAGAAACGGCTTGCGCTTGGTATCGTAGGGCGGACGCGCCAGGCCATCGGGTATGTCGGCCGGCAGCATCTCGCCGTCCTCGGTGACCGAATACCAGCCCAGCTTTTTATCGAACAGCACACTGTCGCAAAAATCGGGCGCAAGGATGTGACCGGCAAGGCCGATCGTCACGCACTCCTCGCCCTTCCACTCAAAACGGTAGATGGCGGTGTTGTACACCTTGTCCTTTTTGGGCTTGCCCGTGGACAGACGCTCGGCGATCTGACGCGCGGCGTCGTTTTTCTCGGCGATGATGAGCTTCAAAAGAGGCTCCTATCTCGTATCTCTGCGGCTACGCCCGCCCGTATGGCGGCCGACTTACGCCCTTGCTTGCTCAATCTGCCCGATGAGCCAATCGCACCAGGCATCCATGCCCTCGCCCTTGCGCGCGCTCACGGCAAACCGCGGCGCCTGCGGATTGAGGTCATCGAGTGTCTTAGTATACCTATCCATGCCAAAATCGAAAGCCGGGGCCACGTCAACCTTGTTGAGCAGCTGTGCGCCGGCGTGTTGGAAGATGCCCGGGTACTTGATGGGCTTGTCGTCGCCCTCGGGCACCGAGAGAATCATGATGGACAGGTTCTCGCCCAGGTCAAAGTCGACCGGACAGACCAAGTTGCCCACGTTTTCGATAAAGATGACATCGATGTTATCGAGCCCAACGGCCTGGTCGAACGCGTCAACGGCCTCCATGATCATATTGCCCTCAAGGTGGCACAGGCCGCCCGTGTTGATCTGGATGGCGGGCATGCCGGCTTCCTTCATGGTAATGGCATCGACATCCGAGGCGATGTCGCCCTCGATGACGGCGCAGCGCAAGCCGGCCTTGTCGCGCAGGCGCTCGTTGGTGCCCAGAATCGTAGTGGTCTTGCCCGAGCCGGGGCTCGACAGCACATTGATCACATAGGTGTTTGTCTCATTAAATCGCTGACGCAGTTGATCTGCCAGGCGCTCATTGCGCGACAGAATCGGCGATGCGATATCAATCGTTTTCTCGGCCATACTTAGCGCTCCTTACTTTAGCCCCTTTGTACCCCGTCCCCAGGTGGCTGGCGGGCTAATCGTCGGGGGTTTCGATTTCGATACTGGCGATGTCGAGCTCGCGGCCGTGCAGCAGACGCACGTTGGCGCCGCCGCACTGGGGGCAACGGCAATGGAAGCGGTCGTGCTCAAAGACCTCGCCGCAGTCCAGACACTCGCTTTGTGGATGGACTTCCTCCACGGCAAGCTCGCAGCCGCGCGTGAGCGGGTCCTCGTCGCGAAACGTCTCCCACGCAAAGTCGAGTGCCTCGCGCACGACCTCGGTCATATCCCCGATACGCAGCGTTACCAAAACGGCGCGCGAGGCCCCCGCCCCACGCGCCGCGCGAATCACTGTATCGAGTATGCCGTTGACAATGCCAACCTCGTGCATACCGATTTACTCCTCGTCGTCCTCGTCGTCCGAGAACAGGTCCAGACGGCTCACAAACAGGCCCTCCTTGCCCTCGCGCGCGGTAATGACCACACGGGCGATGGCAAGCGAAATCTCGTAGAGCGAGAGCAGGGCGCCATACATGAGGCCCAGCGTAACGGGCGAGCCGTCGGGCGTAATCACAGCCGAGCCCACAAGCAGGCCAACGTACACGAAACGCCAGGCACTGCGGAAGGCCGCGTAGGACACGATATGGAAGACGGACAGATAAAAGATGATGAGCGGCAGCTCAAACGCCACGCCAAAGCCGATCATAAAGAGCAGCTCCATGTTGACGTAGTTCTCCAGATCGGGCAGCGCCGTGGCGACGGCAGAGGTCTCGCCGATGAGCCACTCAAAGCCTGCAGGGATGATGATGAAGTAGCAGAAGATAGCGCCCAGGAAGAACAGCACCGTCGAGGCGAGCACCGTAGGCACGACCCACTTGCGCTCGTTGGGGCGAAGCGCCGGCAGGAAAAACGCCAAGATCTGCCAGATGATCATGGGCGTGCACATGACAACGGCCATCTTGATGGCAAGCGAGAAGCGCAGGCCAAAGCCGCCGAGCGTGGTGGTGATGTAGAACTTACCGTCCGGCACAAAAGAGCGGATGGGGTCTTCCAGAATGTCGAGCACCACAGGCGTGGCGAAATACAGCACGATGGCGGCGGCAAACACCGACACGACCACGATGGTCAGGCGGCGACGGAGCTCTCCCAGGTGATCGAAGAGCGGCATACGCGCAGGTCCGATAGGCATTACTCATCGCCTCCCTTCGGGGTGTCGGCGGCAGCAGCGTCGTCCTCGGCCTCGAGCTCGCGAGCGAGCTGGTCGACGACGGCCTTGCGCTTACGGGGACGACGGGCGTAGAGGTCAGCCGTCGTGGGCTCTGCCGGCTCCGGCTCGGGCTCCGGCTCTGCAGCAGGCTCGGGCTCGGCGGCGGCAGCAGCAGGCTCGGCCTTGGCAGGCTCGGCGCTCTCGGCCTCATCAGCAGCGCCTTCGCCCTCGGTGGCACCCTCGCTCGCAGCCTTCTCGGCGGCAAGGCGGGCACGGCGCTCGGCAAAAGTCTCCTTCTTTGCGGGCGCAGCCGTCTCGACGGCACCCTCGTCCGCATCGGAATCGTCATCGACGGCAGCCTTCTTGGGCTTGACCGGGGCCGACGCGGCCTCGCTCACCGGATCGATAATCTCGGACTGAACAACGGCCGTCATCTTTTCCTGCGTCTCGCGGAACTGACGGATGGCACGGCCGATTGTGCGGCCCATCTGCGGGAGCTTATCCGGGCCAAACAGCAAAAAGCCGAAGACCACGATGATCGCGAGCTCACCCTCTCCAATACCAAACACACATACCTCCAAGGCTCGATGTGAGTCGAGCCCGCACCGCGCCATTCGGCCGGAACTCGTCTATTCATTCGGTCAAGTATAGCGCCCGGACGCCAAAACGTCCGAGCGCATCACAAACATATGCCAAACGGCACGCCCTTTTGGGGGCAAAGATTATGCCGCCGTGATCGAAATCTCCTGGTCGACGCCCAGCAGCTGAACCACGCGCATCACCTGGGGCTGCACATTAGTGCAGCTAAAGCGCTTACCGTGGTCGACCGCGTGGTGCGCGGCGCCCACGAGCACGCCAATGCCCGTCGAATCGATGTAGCTCACCTGGGCAAAATCGAGCTCAACGGCCTCAGTGGGCTGCTCGAGCGCCAGGTCAATGGCATTGCGCAGGCTATCGGCGTTAGAGATATCGATCTCGCCGGTTACCTTAATGGTGTAGATCTCCGGTGTGGGGTTGGTGGAAATACCCAAATCCATGTATACGCTCCTTTACGTATCGAAAATGCGGATAGTACTGGGCGCGGACTTGCGGGGCCCTAGGCGTTAGGCGCGCTCGGCACGAGCGAGCTCGGCAGCGACGAGCTTGACGGCCAGCACCAGTACGTCGAGTGCTGCCTCCAGGTCCTCGACCGTGGGATAGCTCGGCGCGATGCGGATGTTGGTGTCGCGCGGATCCTTGCCATAAGGCCAGGTAGCACCAGCCGGCGTGAGCTTGACGCCCAGGTCGGCACAAAGCGCTGCGACCTTTTGGGCCGAGCCCTCGGGACCATCAAAGCTCACAAAGTAGCCGCCGCGGGGATGTGTCCAAGTGGCGCAACCCGTATCGCCCAGGCCCTCGGTGAGCTTGCGCTCAACGGCCTCAAAGCGCGGGCGCAAAAACTCGGCATGCTTTTTCATGTGCTCCTTGACAGCCTCGATGGTGGGAAGGAAACGCACGTGACGCAGCTGGTTGAGCTTATCGGCGCTGATAAGGCCGGCCTTCAGGCGCTTGGAGAACTCGGCGATAACCGCGGGACTCGCACCGATAAAGCCGATACCGGCGCCCGGGAAGGTGATCTTGGACGTCGAGGCAAAGGCCACCACGCGATCCTCGGTGCCCGCCGCGCGAGCGAGGTCGAAGATATTGGCGAGCTCGTCGGTCTCGTCGTACAGGTCGTGCACGCAGTAGGCGTTGTCCCAGAAGATGCGGAAATCGGGCGCGGCCGTGGGCATCTCGACCAGGCGACGCACGGTGTCCTCGCTAAAGGTGATGCCCGTGGGGTTGGAATACTTGGGCACGCACCAGATGCCCTTGATGGAGTCGTCGGCGGCAACCAGGCGCTCGACCTCGTCCATGTCGGGGCCGTTGTCGGTCATCGCGACGGGGACATTCTCGATACCCAGGTCGGCGGTGATGCCAAAGTGACGGTCGTAGCCGGGAACAGGGCACAGGAACTTGACTTTCTTGCCGTCGTGCGCGGCCTCGTAAGCCTCCCAAGGCTCGCTGCCGCACGAACCGCAGCGCCAAAACATGCCGGCGATATCGTGCTCGATCAGAAGGCTCGACGAACCCAGTACGAGCGTCTGCTCGGCAGGGCAGCCCAGGAACTCCCCCGCCAGCTTGCGCGCCGAGGGAATGCCCTCAAAGCAACCGTAGTTTGAGCAGTCGACGTTGCCGTCGTGCAGATCGGCATCGGCATTGAGGATATCGAGCATGGGTCGAGAGATGTCCACCTGGGAGGGCGACGGCTTGCCGCGGGCCATGTCGAGCGCCAGGCCCTTGGCCTTGACCTCGGCGACCTCGGCTTTGAGCACCTCGATGGCGGCATCGAGTTCGGTGGTTTCCATCTTCTGGTAGATCGTCTGCATGGGTGCGACCTTTCGCGAAGCGGGACGTTGCAGTTCGTCTAAGTATAGACCGCCACCGCCGCAACGGTATGAAGCCGTGATAGATTAAGTTCATCGCAATGATTTACGAATCGCCGCGCATGCCGGCGTGGGGCGCCCAAGGAGGCACTGTGGAGTACGGATCGTTTCAGGCCGAGGAATTCGGCGACCTGCAGCGCCTGGTCGACGGACTGTTTTACGACCGCCACGCCATCGACCGCCTGGATCTGATCGTACAAGCCGAAATCTTGGACCTGGCGCCCGATCTCATGGAAATCGTCAACCTGCTACCGCCCGGCTATTACGACCGCCAGTCACTTTGCGACCAGCTCAACTCCGCCTTGGCCGCCCACGGCTGGGGCGCCGTCTACGGAACGGTGGAATAAGCCTAGTCATTTAAGAACGTCCCCATTGACTAAAACGCCGCTTGTGATGGTGTCCACAGGCGGCGTTTTCAAACTTGTATATGCTTTTACTTGTCCTTGGGCGCGGGGTGTTTGCAGACCACGCTCATGTAGATCATACCGAGCACGGCAGCGGTGACCGAACCGGCAAGGATGGCGGCCTTGGCAGCCAGAACCTCAAACTGGGCCGTCGGGAAGGCAAGGCCGCTGATGAGGATCGACATGGTGAAGCCGATGCCGCCCAGAATGCCCACACCGGCAATCATGTGCCAGTTAACGTTATGCGGCAGCTCGCAGACCCTAAACTTAACCAGGGCAAACGTCATGCCAAAGATGCCGATCGGCTTGCCCAGCAGCATGCCAAAGTACACGCCGAGCGTCACCGGGTCGGTGAGCAGCGTGCTCATGTCCACGCCCACTAGGCGAACCTGTGCGTTCACGAACGCAAAGATCGGCAGAATCACAAAGTTGACCGGCATGGAGATCAGACGCTCCATGCGGATGAGCGGCGGGGTCACGCGGTGCATGACGCGCTCGACCCTGGTGGTCGAGACGGTAAAGTCATGCTGGCCCAAGATGTGCGCCTCGTCGTCGTAGCGGTCATCGAGCAGCGGCAGGCACTCGCCCAACCAATCGGTGAGGCTATCGAGCTTGACGCCGCACTTGGCCGGAATGGTAAAGGCCAGGATGACGCCGGCGAGCGTGGCATGTACACCGCTCTTGAACATGCAGAACCACAACAGCAGGCCCAGTACCGAATACGGGGCGAGGCGGTAATGCTGCGTCTTGTTGAGCCACACGAGCGCGCAGGTCACCAGCGCGGCGGCGCCCAACCAAAACGGATTGGGGCTCTGACCGTAGAAGATGGCGATGGCGGCGATGGAGATGAGGTCATCGGCGATGGCGAGCGTCGAGAAGAACACGCGCACGCCGTTGGGCACGCGATTGCCCAAAAGCGACAGCACGCCCAGCGCAAAGGCAATATCGGTTGCCATGGGAATGGCCCAGCCATTGTGCGCGCCGGCATGGTTAAAGATCAGGTAGATGCAGGCGGGAACGACGACGCCGCCCACGGCCGCCAGCATGGGAAGCATGGCCTGACGCGGATTCTTGAGCTCGCCGACCGTCATCTCGTACTTAAGCTCAATGCCCACCAACAAAAAGAAAATCGCCATGAGGAAGTCGTTGACGAAAAGTTCAACGGTAAGACCGGCCGTAAGGTTGCCCAGACCCACATACAGCGGGGTCTCCAAAAAGTGATGGATGGCCTCGTAGGCATCGGTATTGGCGCAAATGACGGCGGCGATGGCGGCGATGACCATAACCGCGGCGGAAATCGTGCCGTTCTCGGCGATGCGCTCCCAAATGTCGTGGCGTTCAAAGCGCTTGCGCTCACGGACGTTGAACAGCTGCTCGGTTGCTGCCATGGGCGGCTCCTTTCACGGGAAAGCTCCCGTCTTAAAAAAGCACGGCCCGCCCAAGTGGCGGCGCCGCGCTCTAACGTATTACGCTTGCATCTAGCCTACCCTGCACGACAAGCACGCAGGCGTGGCCGAAAAGCGGAACCACAGGTTGAACATTATTTGCTCAACGGCACGGGCACGCCTGTCCAAGAGACGACGCGGCGCATGCACAAAAAACGACCGGAGCGCGGGGCGTCCGCGATCCGGTCGTGGCGTTTGGTCAACTAAACCTAGCAGGCGGCCATGATGGGGGCAGCGACCTGCTTCTTACGGGAGAGGACGCCCGGCATCCAGACGCCGTCGTGCTCGTCGGCAATGCCCAGGCCCTTCTGAGCAGCCTCGGTCTCGCCCTCGAGCAGGACCTGCGAGCCCTCCTCCATGATGTCGGTGATGCACAGGACAATGCCGTCGGCACCCTTCTCGGCGGCGTAGGCGCGCATGGCCTCGCGGATCTCGTCAATCATGCCAAGCGCACGGCTCTTGTCGACGGTCTCGTACTGGCCGATGAGCAGCTTCTTGCCGGCGGGCTCGAACATCTTGATGTCGTTGCCGACCATCTCGGCAGCGGTGAAGGAGCCGGACGGGCGGGTAAGGAAGACCTCCATGCCAAACTTGACCGGGTCGACGCCCACCTGCTCGCCGAGCTTGGCGGCGACGGCGCGGTCGACATCGGTGGTGGTGGGGCTCTTGAGCATGAGCGTGTCGGTCATCATGGCCGAAAGCAGCAGCTTGGCCTGGACGTCGGAAAGCTCAACGCCGAGCACGCCGGCGAGCTTGGTGACGATGGTGCAGCTGGAGCCCCAGGGCAGGCAGATGTAGTGCAGCGGGCCGGCGGTCTCGAAGTCGCCGATGCGGTGATGGTCGACAACACCAAAGACCGTGGCGTCCTTAAGGCCGGCGACGGACTGGGCGGACTCGTTGTGGTCGGTGAGGACGACGAGCTGACCGGCCTCGACGGACTCGATCACGCGGGGCTCGGCAATGCCGGCATCGGCGAGCAGCTTGGCGGACTCTGCCGGAAGCTGACCAAGGGCGCAGGCCTCGTAGGTGTTGCCGGCATACTCAACCTGGTTAAGCAGCTGGGACAGGACGACGGCGCTCATGATGGCGTCGTTATCGGGGTTCTGGTGACCAAAGACAAGAACGTTTGCCATGGATATCCTCCACTTGATATGTGTACTTGGACGTAGCTATGGTAGCACGCCGATGCCGAGCCTTCGCAGACGGAAGGGCCACGGCATATTTTGTGGCAGGTATGGGGGCCAAGGCTGTCCCTTTTGCACCATGTTGGTGCAAAGTAACCTGACCCCCTTGCACCAGCTATTTACCGGCGGCGCGCAGGGCTACGTAGGCGGCACCGATGATGCCGGCGTCGTTGCCGAGCGAAGCGACCTTAATGGGCGTCTCGCGCGAGGCAGAGAGCGCGTACTGCTTAAAGTGCTCGCGAACCTTGTCGAGGTAGACATCGGCCGAGGCGGAGGCGCCGCCACCGATCAGGAACATCTCGGGGTCGACCACGTTGGCGATAAGTGCCAGAGCACGGCCGAGATAGTCGGCCATGGTGTCGGCCGCGGCCAGCGCAAGCTTGTCGCCCTCGCGGCAGGCCTGGAACACGTCCTTGGAATCGGAGGGGCCGGTGAGCTCGATGGGGTCGACGCCCGCCTTCTTGCACTCGGCCAGGTAATTGCTCACCACGCCGGTGGCACTGGAATACTGCTCTAGGTGGCCATGGCCGCCACAGCCGCAGGTGCGCTCCTCGGCCGGGTTCAGGCACATGTGGCCAATCTCGCCGCCGGCGCCCACAACGCCCGATACCACGTCGCCGTTAACGATAACGCCGCCACCCACACCGGTACCGATGGTGACCATCACCACGTTCTGTACGCCCTTGGCAGAGCCGAGCCAGGCCTCGCCCATAGCAGCGGCGTTGGCATCGTTCTCGTACTTAACGACCGCATCGGGGCAGTGCTTCTGAATGGCGACCCTCAGCTCGGGCAGGTTAATGGCAATGTTGGCCTTGACCTTGGCATCGCCCGACGCCGGGATGGGACACGGAACGGCCAGGCCAATGCCCGCCACAAAGGCACGCGGAATCTGTGCCTTGGCGACCACCTGGTCGATAGCCTCGGTCACCGCGGCAAAGCCCGCAGCGTCAACGATAGGAGGCGTGGGCACGCTGGCCTTGGCAAGCAGGTTGCCGTCCTCGTCGAACAGGCCCTCCTTAACCGAAGTGCCGCCGACGTCGATGCCGATGTAGTACTGCTTAGGTTCCATGGGAGCCCACCTTTCTCGTTTAAACATTGCCTGTATGGTACCGCTCTCAAGGCAAAAACCTACCAAAAAGGGACAGGTTTGTTTTGGCAGGTTTTATCTGGGGTAACGCAATTGGCTGCCCAACAGGCCGCGCAAGACCATCCCCAAAAATAAAGGCGCCGGGAGGCGGAGGCTCCCGGCGCCCGTCAAAGGGACTATGTTGTCTGTTGGACCGCACGGTCCGTCGCGGCGATAACGCCGACTAGGCCTGAAGTGCCTGCAGCTGCTTGTGAACCTCGATGAGCTCCGTCGCCATGACGCGCATGGTCTCGGTGCCGGCCATCTGGTCCTCGGCATGCAGCAAAATCAACGGGGCCTCGCCGTTACGCTCGCCGTTGGCCTCCTTCTTCAGAAGCCCCATGTGAACATCGTGGCCACCGTTATAGGCCTCGTCGCCCTGCTTGATAAGCTCCTCGGCGGCGTCAAAATCGCCCTCCTTGGCCTTTTGCACGGCATTGATGTACATGCTCTTGGCGGTACCGACGTAGCTGATGATCTCAAAGCAGGTCATCTGCAGTTCGTTCATATCCTCCATGCAGAGCACCTAGCCCATCACGCTGACGCAGTGGTCGATGATGCCGGCAGCGTTCATGCGGCCGTAGTCGACCATGTTGATAACCTCAACCGGGAAGCGGCCGGCGGCCTCCTTCTCAAAATCGCCCTTGGTGTAGCCGATCTGCGGACCAAGCAGCAACATGTCGCACTCGTCCAGGTGATCGTGGGCCTCGTTCATGGGACGAGCCTCGACCTCAATATCCAGACCACGGTTTGCAACCTCGGCCTGCATCTTCTGGACCAGCAGGCTCGTGGACATACCGGCATTGCAGCAGAGCATGATCTTCTTCATGGTTTCCTCCTTATAACTGCGCGGCGCGCAGACGACAACTGGTTTTATTCCTTGCGGCTATTGTGCCCACCCCCCTGCATCTTTACACAAGGGAGAGAGCTGCGGGCACCGGCACCGCGTACCGGCGCCCGCAAAGGTGAAAGGGACGAACGTTAGGCGTTCTACTCGGCGAAAGCCTCCTGCTTGGCGATTGCCTTCTCGGAAATCTTCATAAAGGGCAGGTAGACGGCCATGCCAATGACAATCTCGATAGCCTGCCACACGCCGGCGCGCCAGTCAAAGCCCGTAGCGAGCAGGGCATTGATGACGGGAGGCATGGTCCAGGGCACCTGGGCGATGCAGGGGCTGATGATGCCTGCGCAGGTAAGGCCATAGGTGATGCCGATGAACAGATCGGGAAGAAGAACGAACGGGATCATGAGCGGCAGGTTGTACACGATGGGGTAACCGTAGATAACCGGCTCGTTGATGTTGAACAGACCAGGCAGGATAGCCATCTTGGAAACGGTCTCGGAAGCCTTGTTCTTGGAGAACAGGAGCGTGTCGAGCAGGAGCATGAGGGTGCAGCCCGAGCCGCCGATGAGGGCGAAGCTGTTAACGATCTGCATGTTCATGTAGTGATCGGGCTGGATGGTGCCACCGGCGGCAAAGGTAGCCATGTTGTCGACGATGAGCATGGTCAGGATCGGCTCGACGGTAGCGCCAGAGATGGTGGACTGGTGAATACCGACGCAGAACAGCAGGTTAGCAAGGGTGTAGATGAGGATAACAGCCCACGGACCGGCGTTCATGATGCTCTTGAGCGGGTTGGAGATGCACGTGGAGATGATGGTGCACAGATCGGTGCCGGCGCACACGGCGAGCAGGGCTGCGGCAAGAGCGAAGACCGCGAGGTTAAGCAGCATCGGAATCATGACGTTGAAGGAGTTGGAGACCGCGGGAGGCACGCCCTCGCCCAGCTTAACCTTGAGCTTCTCGACGCCAGAAATCTTGATGAAGAGCGAGACGGAAAGCAGGGCGATGATAATAGCCGAGAACAGACCGTTGGTGCCGGTGTTGGCAGTCGAAAGGGCGCCCGTGACCTCGGCGGAGGTGATCTTGTCGGTGAGCAGTGGGCTCGTGGCGGCAAGCGAGGCGGTGATCTGCTGCGGCATCATGATGACGAAGGCAGAGATGGCGACGACCACGCAAGCGAGCGGGTTATCGAAACGCTTGTTCTTGGCGAGGCTGTAGCCAATCAATCCGGCCAAGATAATGGCAGAGACGTTGAGGGTGCCCAGCGTAATTGCCGAGCCCCACGTCTGAAGGTTGGCAAGGCCCGCCGCATCGAGCGGGAACAGAGGGAACACGACGTTGTTAATAAGAACCGCGATACCCGCAAGGATATAGAGCGGCGTGATGGTCGCGAAGGCGTCACGCAGGGAACGCAGGTGAACCTGGTTTCCCACCTTCGCAGAGACCTCGGCAAACTTGTCGAGGAAGCTCTTTCCGTTGTCACTGGCCATGATTGCTCCTAACTTTCAAATCCGGCCTTTTCCTATGCGCACGGTGGTCTGTCGCCCTCTGCCACCAGATGTGCCATGTGTTGCGCGCGGCGGCGCGCGGTCTGGGCGTTCGCCCGGTCGCTAATCAACCACGTGGGTCGTGGCGACCTGTTTGAGCCAGGCCGCCGACTTCTTAAGGCGGCGCTTGTAGCCGTCCATGAGATCGACCTCGACAAAGCCGTAACGATTCTTAAAGGCATTGGCCCAAGACCAGTTATCGATGACGGCCCAGTAGTGATAGCCCCGGCACTTGGCGCCCTCGTCGATGGCCTTGGCCACCCACTCCAGGTGCTGACGTACAAAGTCGACGCGGTAGTCATCCTGGATGGTTCCTTCGGCGTCACGGTTCTTGTATTCGTCCATGATGCCGATGCCGTTCTCGGAAACGAACCACTCAAGATCGGGGTAGTTCTTAGCGCAGTCCATGCCAAAGTCGTAGAGGCCCTGCGGGTAGATCTCCCAGCCGCGGCTCTCGTTCATAACGGCGTCGGGCCATACGTACTCGTCGGCAAAGTGCGGCAGGCCGTACTGGTCGACCTTGCTCGCCGGCGCCTGAACACGCGTGGGGTGGTAGTAGTTGCAGCCGAGCCAGTCGACAACACCCTGCTTAAGGATCTCTTGGTCGCCGGCGCGGAACGGGAGCTTAACGCCGCCCTCGGCCAGGCTGTCGAGCACGTCGGCAGGAAGCTCGCCCTTGGTGATGAGGTCGAGCCACCAGCGGTTGTTGATGCCGCTGGTCATGCGCACGGCCTCGAGGTCCGCCTCGCTGGGGTTCTCCTTGGTGTAGACCGGGGTAAAGCAGTTGATCATGCCGATCTTGGCATCGGCGCGAATAGCGCCCTCGTCATAGGCGCGACGATAGTTGGCCACGGCCAGCGCGTGCGCCAGCGAGATGTGATACTGCACGGTGCGGGCGCGGTTGAAGTCGTGGAGCTGCGGGAACCACACGCCCTCCTGATAGCGCTGCTCGGGCTCGACGATGGGCTCGTTAAAGGTGAACCAGTACTTAATCTCCTGGCCAAACTCGTGGAAGGCGACGTCGGCGTAATGTGCGTAAGCCTCGACAACCTCACGGCTCTCCCAGCCGCCACGGTTAAAGAGGTAGGTGGGCATGTCAAAGTGGTACAAGTTGACAAACGGCTCCAAGCCGGCTTCGCGAGAGGCGCGGAACAACTCGTGATACCACGCGGCACCTTCCTCGTTGAGGTTGCCGTCGGCATCGAGCAGACGGCTCCACTGGATGGAAGTGCGATAGGTATCCAGACCCAAGTCCTTCAAAATGCGAAGGTCTTCCTGGTACTTGGCCATAAAGTCATTGCCGGCGTAAGAGCCAACGCGGTTGTAGAACGAACCCAGATCCTGGATGGACCAGGTGTCCCACAGGTTCTCGAGCTTGCCGCTCTGGTTCCACTGACCCTCAGTCTGCGGGCCGGACATAGCAGCGCCAAAGAAGAAGTCGTTGGGCAGCTGATACTGTGCCATCAAAGTCCTCGCTTTCGTGTTCTAGAGCTTCCGGTTGGAGACGGGTTTGCTTTGGCAGGTTATCCGGCGCGGGCGCGCACCGGCCATACCGATATCCAACCCGCCAAAACAAAACCGTCCCCAAACGGTCGATCCTGTTGTGCGGAAGGATTCCGTTCGTTGCTTAAACTATAGCGCTCTAATTTTAAAAGTAAAGCGTCTTTTTCTTTTTTCTTTCTCGAACTTCTTAGATAAAAGTAATATGGATGCCCTGTTGAGGGTTATACTTACTTTTTGTATTCATATATGTCGGAAAGGAGGTTCCATGATTCCCAAATACGAGGCGATAGCTGCAGATATTCGTCGAAGTATCGAGGATGGCGCTCTTAAACCGGGCGACAAGCTTCCCACCGTCGTTGAGTTCTGTGAGCTCTATAGCGTTTCCAAAATCACCGTCAAACGAGCTATCGAGCAAATCACCGAGGAAGGTCTTATTACCAGCCGGCGCGGATCGGGTACCTACGTTAAGGACACGGCGGGACTTCCCGGCCAGGCGTTTTTCCAGGGCAAAAACGACCGTGCCCAGGGCTTTTCGTATGAGCACCGCGGGGAAAAGGTGACCTCGGTGGTCTACGATTTCTCGATTGTTAATCCACCAGCGGACATCGCAGCCCAGCTGGGAATTGCCGAGGATGACTTTGCCTATCACGTCGTGCGCGTGCGTCAGGCCGATGGGAAGCCCATCGTTATCGAGTACACCTACATGCCCCTCGAGCTGATTCCAGGCCTTAAAAAGAAGGACCTGTACGGATCGGTCTACCATTTCATCCGCGAGCAATGCGGGCTGAAAATTTCGAGCTTCCACCGTACCATTCGCGCCGTGGCAGCAACCGAAGAAGAAGCCGAGCGTCTGGACACCAAACCTGGCTCTCCCCTGCTCGAGCTCACCCAGATTGGCTTTTTGGACAGCGGTGCCGCCTTTGAGTATTCGACCTCGCGCAACGTTGGCGACCGCTTTGAGTTGCACAATGTAACGTTGGCGTAGGTTTTTGTAGTCATGCGGGCGCTCGTTTTGCGCTGCTTTGCGCGGCGCCCGCGCAACACAATGGAGGTATGAATATGTCCGATTTGATTAAACTGACGCCGATCTTCCGCAAGAAGATCTGGGGTGGCCGCCAGCTCGAAACCGTATTTGGTTACGACATTCCCGAAGGTCCCATCGGTGAGTTCTGGGCTATCTCGGCCCATCCCAACGGCGACTGCCAGATTGCTGAGGGACCGTATGCGGGCCACACGCTGTCGTGGCTGTGGGCCGAGCACCGTGAGCTTTTTGGCAATTGCGAGGGCAAGGAGTTCCCGCTGCTAATTAAGATTCTGGACGCCAAGGACGACCTTTCGATCCAGATTCATCCCAACGACGAGTACGCCGCCGAGCACGAGAACGGCAGCCTGGGTAAAACCGAGTGCTGGTACGTGCTGGATTGCGAGCCCGGCGCCACGATCATCGTCGGCCAGCGTGCCAAGGACCGCGCCGAGGCCGCGCAGATGATCGAGGAGGGCCGATGGAACGACATGCTCAACGTACTACCGATCCACAAGGGCGACTTTTTCCAGATTGATTCCGGTACCGTTCACGCCATCAAGGCCGGCACGCTCATTTTGGAAACGCAGCAGTCGTGCGACGTGACGTATCGCCTGTACGATTACGACCGCCCCGGCACCGACGGCAAACTACGTCCCCTGCACATTGAGCAGAGCCTCGACTGCATAAACTTTGATGCTCAGGCTCCGACCGACGGCACGGTGACCGCACCCGAGGTGGACGGCGTGACCGAGCTCGAGTCTTGCCCCTGCTACACCGTCGATCGCGTGCGCGTTAACGGCAGCAAGACCCTCGACCAGCGCTGGCCCTTCATGTGCCTGTCGGTCATCGACGGCGAAGGCACCGTCTGCGGCGACCCCGTCCACAAGGGAAGCCACCTGCTGGCCCCGAGCACCGTCAGTTCCATCGACCTCGAAGGCAAGATGGAACTGATCATCAGCCACCTGTAGATCGCACCAACAACCCAAACGCAACAAGGGGCTCTCCCGTCCATGTGCGGGAGAGCCCCTTGCCATATCTATTTATCAGCCCACCCGGCTCTCCAGATCAAAAAGCGAACGAGCAGAGCGACGTTCGCAAGCACCGTTACCCAAGGACCTGGGCGGGCGTATAGGGCAACATCGATCGCGAGTTCCGCACGCAAAGGAGAGCACTTAATGTGCTCTCCGTCTTGCGCAGGACTGCCCGAGCAGGCGATGTTGCCCCATACGCCCGCCCAGGTCCGCCATGATCACGACAGCTTGACGATCGGTGCAAAACCTTTCATCAACTTTTTGGTCTGGCCGGTCTTTTCGAATTGAACCTCGATCATGTCTCCGGCGACCGAGATCACGGTGCCCGTGCCAAAGGTCTTGTGGCTCACGGTATCGCCCGCGGAAAAGTCCTGCGATGCGCTGGCGCGATCGACCTTGCGCTCCACCGTCGGCGACACCTTGGATGACGGCTTTTTGGCTCGCGGCGCGCCCGAGCCAAA